>Ga0209610_1000021_pt1 | contig 74634 bp, 82 predicted proteins | sample LakKivw275mmetaG_FD_184137 | JGI IMG/M metagenome (GOLD analysis project Ga0209610, IMG submission 184137) | Anoxic lake water microbial communities from Lake Kivu, Rwanda to study Microbial Dark Matter (Phase II) - Lake Kivu water 275m metaG... | ecosystem: Environmental > Aquatic > Freshwater...
CGCCGCCCGAACCTGCACCGCCGCCTCCACCTCCGACAAGGCCGGTTCAGCTCACGCCGCGGGACAAAGCTGAAATGCACGAGGAGAAGAGCTTAACTTTATTGAAGGAAGGCCACTATGAGCTGGCCATTGAAGAGCTGACCAAGGCCATTGAATTCGATCCCAGCAAGGCCATCGTATATTTAATGAGGGGAGGCGCCTATTATAAGAGCGGTGAATACGCCCTGGCCATACCTGACCTGGACAGGGCCATAGACCTTGATCCCAACCTGCCCGCCGCACTCTACAACCGCGGCAGCGTATATTACTACCTGCAGCAGTTCGACCGCTCCATCGCGGATTTCTCGCGTGCCATAGCGCTGGATGACAGTGATCCCGGAGCGTTCCATAACCGGGGCTGCGCCTACATCATGAAAGGCCAGTACCAGAAGGCATTGGACGATATCAACCGCTCGCTGGAGCTTGACCGGGAAGATCCGCGTGTCTTTATAAGCCGCGGCACGGCCTATATGAAAATGGGTGACAGGGACAGGGCTTCAGAGGACTTCAAACAGGCCATGGGGATGACCGTTGACCCCGATATCATTCAGAGAGCCGAGCAGTCCATGAAGGCTCTCGAGAACTCATAGCAGCCTTTGACTAATCGGTCTCGTCGGCGCTTTCGCCTTCAACCACACGCAACTCCTCAATGCCCCGCTCCTGTCTGATCCGCTCTATCTTGTTTAGCTGCCTGTCCAGCCTGGCCCTGCGTGTGGTCACCAGGTTGTCATATTCCTTCTGCGCTTCCTGAATCTTCTTACCCATCTTGTCCATGCTCTCAACAAAGACATGCCACTGTATGATGAAGAAGCTCACCTGCTGCACGATCTTATCTATGGCCTGCTCCATCTTGAAGTTCCTGGCTGCCTGGTTGATCAGGGAGAGGACGGCATAAAGGGTCACCGGGGAGCAGAGCACAACCTTGCTCTGCAGGGCATCGTCAAGCAGCTCGGGATCGCTCTCGTTGATGAAGCGATAGACCTGCTCGTTGGGTATCAGCACCAGCACATAGTCGACCGTGTTTTGCTCGGGGTTGATGTACTCACGGGTGGTTACTTCTTTGATGCGCTGCCGGGTGTCCTTTAGAAATGCGTTCTTGTAGCTTTCGCCCTCGGCTTCAGAGCTGGAGTTGACGCATTTCATATAGTTATCCAGGGGGAATTTCACGTCCATGTTAAGCAGCAGGTTGTTGGGCATGACAAATGTATAATCGGGCCTGTTGCCTGTTTCCTCGCTGGTCTGCTGTTTGTGGTAATTAATGCCCTCTACGAAGCCTATCCTGCGCAATATATCGTCAGCCATGCGCTCGCCCCACTGCCCCCTCACGCTGGTGTTGCCCAGGGCCAGCTGCAGCTTGCCGGTGGTCTCCTGTAGCTTCATGGTGTTTTCTGAAGCCACCTGCAGCTGCTGTGACAGCTGGCCGAAGGTGCGTTCCCTGTTCTTTTCAAGCTCGCTGACCAGCTCCTCCATGCCCTTAAGGTTGTCGCGCACCTCCTTGATCGATTGGTCTATGAGCTGTTTTTTGGTATCGAGATTCTGTTCTCCCAGCTGTGTATGTTTGGAGATCACCTGCTCGGATAAATTGACCAGGTGCTGTACGGAGGCCTGCATTGAGGTATCGGTGAAAGCTGCCATGTTCTTCTGTATTTCGCCTGTAAGCGCCAGTATGTCCTGCTTGTAATATGGCTTGAAAATCCGTGTGATGACGATGGTCACCACCACGCCCACGGCCAGCCCCGCCAGGAACAGCAGGATGTAGATCAGCAGCTCATTCATGAGTTCACCGCCTTTATAAATTCAAGCCGGCAGCCGCCGGCAGGGATAACTTACTGCATGTATTGCCAGAAGTTTTTGAAGTCCCAACCCCTAACAATGCCGAAGGCCTCAGCTATCTTGAAAAGCGACAAGGCCAGCACTGCCACGGCGATAATTAGAATTATGTAGGTAGCTATGGCAGCCACGCCCCACCATGTCCAGGAACGCTGGACCCGCTTGAAATGCTCTATGCTTTCCCATTTCTTATGTTGCCAGGCCCACTCGTTGCCCTTGATGCCCAGTATGACGCGCATTGTCAGGCCTATGACCCAGCCTACCCAGGGTATGATTGACAGCAGGGATATCAGGGCAATCCAGACGTTATTGCCGATGCCCCAGATCCAGGTCAGCAGGAAGCCGCCCCAGCTCCAGCCCTTTATCTCTTCCGGCACGGGCGAATTGGAACCTCTGCCCGGCGCACAGGACTCATCTATACCTGTCTGGCCCTGCCACGAGCCCGTTTTCAGACGCGTCTCAACGCATCTGTTGCAGAAGACCCGGCCGCCCAGTGAAACCTGGCATTCCGGGCACACAAATCTGCCGCAATTACTGCACGTTCCTACGGCTTCCCTGTCCATGTGTACAGCACACTTCATATTACAGGCTCCTATCTAATACGTTGCTTTTGGTCAAACTCAAACTTACTTTAACCTGAGCCCTTCCTGCTGGACAAATGCGATAAGCATGAGCGCGATTGTGACCATGACGGAAACGACCAGCACGGTTACTGCTATGGTCAGCGCCCAGCCCCATACAGCCCAGGTATGCTGGACCCGCTTAAAGTGCTCTACGCTTTCCCAGTGTTTGCTCTGCCAGGCCCACTCGTTGCCTTTGAAGGCCAGAAGGAAGGGGATTACCACCAAACCAAGGTAAGGGACGAACACCAGAAACGACCACCAGACATTGTTGCCGATGCCCCAGATGAAGGTCAACAGCAAGCCGCCCCAGTTCCACTCCCCCAAACCTGGCGGGGCCGTCGCTTTGCTTCCCATTCCGGAGGTGTTTTCAAATGCGGCGCCTGCCACCTGAGTTGCAGGTACAGTGCCGCCGATCTTCCTTTCAATGCAGGTGTTACAGTAGATTCTGCCTGCATACTCGACCTTGCACTCGGCGCAAACGGGATTGGAGCACTCGATGCAGATGCCTATAGCGTCCCGGCCGGGGTGTTGATAGCAGTTCATGAAAATCTCCTTTCAGGCAAAGGGGAACATTGATGGATTTCCGCTTAAGTAAAGTATATGCAAGCAGTCAGAATAAATCTAGCCCCGCAGTGCAAGTAAACTTTTCAGACAGCGGAGGCGTTTTATAGCAGAGAGAAGCAGTAAGTCAAGGCAGAGGTGAAATCGAGATGAGCGCTAATATTCAGCTTGCAGCCATACTGGTTGGCTATTTTGTGTTTTGCTCCGTAATGGTTATGCTGGCTTTTGCCCAGTAGAGCCTCTGCGGCATCACCTCCGGTGTTCCCTGCCCTTAAAATAAGGGCAGGGAACACTCTTTTAATGCCTTTACGACGCGGCTCTGCGGTAATATACTAAATCCGTTTTTCAAGGCGGCGGGATGGCTATGAAACTGGGCGTGATCTCCGATACACATATCAGGTACTTCTCCGAGCTGCCGCAAAACCTGTTGAAGGCGCTGGAGAAGGTCGACCTCATCATCCACGCCGGCGACATCGTGACCGCCGACGTGGTCAGAGGCCTGCAAGAGCTTGCACCTTTGAAGGCAGTTTACGGCAATATGGACCTGCCGGAGGTGCGGGCGATACTGGCTGACAGGGAGATATTAGAGGCAGAGGGTAAACAGATTGGAATTGTACACGGCAGCGGCGGGCCGTGGGGACTGGAAGCGCGCGTTAAAGCGCTTTTCCCGCAGGCACACGCCGTCATTTTCGGCCACAGCCACCAATCGTTTAACAGGGTTATAGACGGGGTACTGCTGTTCAATCCGGGGCGCGCCAGCCAGTCGTACGGAATCATTGAGATAGATGGGAGCTTCAAGGCCAGGATATACGAGGGGTATTATTAGCCGGCTGCGATAAAAACAAAAAAATAAAAAGCCCCCTTTGTCACAAAGGGGGCTTCCAACGAATAGCGACTTATTCCTCGGCCTTGGGTTTGGCTTCCTCCTCCGCCTTCTCTTCACCTTCGGCAACAACCTCTTCGCCCTCGGCGGGCACGGCCTCGACCGCAGGCACCTCTTCAACCACCTTGCGGACTTCCGCCACCTTGATAATCATCTGTTCCGGGTCTGTGAGGACTGCCACCTTTTTGCCGACCTTTATATCCCTCACGTGCAGGGCCTGGTCGATCTCAGCCAGCACGGATAAGTCGACCTCGATATTGTGAGGCAGGTCATCCGGCAGGGCCTCGATCTGCAGAGAAGTCAGCGAATGCAGCAGGGACACGTTCTTCAGTTTCAGAGCGGGCGCCTCGCCCACAAACACCAGAGGCACCTCCGCCTTAAGTTTCTCTGTCATGCGCACCTGGTAGAAGTCTACATGCAAAGGCTCGCCCGTCAGGGGATTGCGCTGAACATTGCGTATCAGAACCCTGGCGGGAGTGGCGCTGTCACCGACTTTGACGGATATGAGGTCGGTGCCTCCTGCCTTTGAAAGCAACTGGCCCAGTTTGCGGGCGTCCGCCTGCACGGCCTGTGATTCCACTCCGTGTCCGTAAATATTGCACGGGATCAAGCCACCTCTGCGCAGGAACCTGACCTTTTTACCCGTTATATCCCTTTTTGATACATCGATCTCCAGTTTTCTCATTGCAGTTCTCCAGTTGGTAACAAAGGATAAAGAGTATCTATTTTCGGCCTCAAAGTCAAATTTCTACTGGCGCCTGGACTTTGCAGCCTTTATCTTGCAGGAGCTTTGCTTACCTTGCAGCCCGCACAGGTTGCACTCTTGTGTGCGGCAGTCAGAGGTCAGCTCTCCTGACAGCATCCTTTTTTGCTCTTCCGCCAGGAATCCCGTGCTGACACCGCTAGAGATATGCTGCCAGGGCAGTATCTCGTCCGCTGAGCGAAGCCGGTGAGCGTAAAAGGATGGATCAATGCCGCACTCGTTGAACGACTGCTCCCACCTATCGAAATCAAGGAACTCGCTCCACGTGTCCAGGCGGCACCCCTTTTTCCATGCGGTATAAATTACCTGACCCAGTCGCCGGTCCCCCCTTGACAGCACAGCTTCCAGCAGGCTGGACCTGGCATCGTGCCAGGAAAGATGCACGCCGCTTTTTCGCAGGCGGCTGCTAAGCAGTGAGTGCTTTTCGTTCAGCCCGGCCTGGCTGTCCTGCGCCGCCCACTGACAGGGTGTGTGGGGTTTGGGGACGAAAGATGATACTGAAACGCGGACCCTGGGCGGCCTGCCCCTGATGCCCCTGCCCAATTTATTTACCGCCTCCACCAGGTGCGCGATTCCCTCCACGTCTTCCCGCGTCTCGGAAGGAAGCCCGATCATAAAATACAGCTTCAGGTTCATCCACTCCTTTTCAAAGGCGGCGGCAAAGGTCTCCATCATGGCATCTTCGGGAATCCATTTGTTCATTGCCCTGCGCATGCGGTCGCTTCCCGCCTCCGGAGCAAATGTAAGAGTGGTCTTATGGCGCCTGGGCAATGAGTCAATTAGCTCTACCGATGATTTATCCAGTCTGAGGCTGGGCAACGATATAGAGGTTCCGTCACTGGCATGGTTGGAGCTGATTTTTCGCACCAGGCTCTCTATATGGCTGTAGTCGCCTGAGCTCAGTGAAACAAGCGAAACCGTGTTGTACCCGGTATTCCGCAGCAGGCACTCAGCCGCCTCAGCGGCCTGGTCCTCGGGCAGCTCCCTTACCGGGCGATAGAGCATGCCGGCCTGGCAAAAGCGGCAACCCCGGCTGCAGCCCCGTTGTATCTCCACTGCAGCCCGGTCATGTATAACCTCGACATATGGGACCACCGGCTTTACGACCGGCGTCAGCTTGCCGGCTATCACACGCTGAATCGAAGCCGGGCCATCGGCATTAAGGGGAGCCACGGAAGAGAGCGTTCCGTCGGCTCCGTAGCTGACCGAATAGAAGCTCGGCACGTATATTCCCGGTGTAAGGGCCAGCTTGCGAAGCAGGCTGGCACGATCCTTTATATATGTGCTGAGGGTCTCAGCAATTCCAGGCAAGGCATCCTCGACTTCGCCGACAAAGAAGAGGTCGATAAAATCGGAGAGAGGCTCTGGGTTTGCGGCGCAGCTCCCTCCCACTATGACCAGCGGGTACCTGGCATCCCGCTGGCGGCTCAAGACGGGTATCCCCGCCAGGTCCAGCATATTCAGGGCAGTTGTATATCCCAGCTCGTAACCAAGTGAAAAACCCAGTACATCGAACTCGACGAGCAGATGGCGCGTCTCAAGGCTGTACAGCGGCAGATTATTCTGGCGGAGCTGTCTTTCCATGTCAGGCCAAGGGGCATATACCCTTTCAGCCAGCACGTGCGGCAGGTGGTTGAGCAATTCGTAAAGAATGGGGATGGCCATGTTGGAACTGCCGACCTCATAAATATCGGGGAAGGCCAGGGCAACGCGCAGGCGGGCTTTATCCCAGTCCTTTTTTACGGCGTTCCACTCCCCCCCGGTGTACCTGGCCGGCTTGGTGATGTTGTGGAAGATGGAATCTTCAAGCTGAAGCATGCGAATTCGTATTCAATTATAGCTGGCGTTAGTGGCCTGCACAAAACATATGGAATTGGCCGTTTATCTCACTATTGTGAGCTGAACGGCGTTGACACTCAGTAACTTAAAAGAGTATAAAATATCCATAATATCGGGATTGATTTAGTGGTCATGAGGCTCCGGGGAGCTGGGAAATGCCCAGAAAAGAGAGCAAAAAAAACCGGGGAAAAGAAGATTTAAAGGCGTCAAAGCCTAAACGCGCGGTCAGGAAAAGAGCAGCCAAGCCCAAGCCCATCGTTAAACCAGAGCCTGAGCCTAAACTGACGCCTGTCACCCTGGTAAATCCGGCTGAGCTACTGGATGGACTGCCGATCGGGATATGTTTGTTTGACGGGGAAGACAGGGTCAGCTACTGCAATGATTGTTTCCTGGCCATTACCGGCCTGCAGCCGAACGACATACTCAATAAAAAATTGAAGCCGAACCTGATCTGCGGAGCTGCGGAGAAACCCGATGAATTGCAGGAATTATTTCAGAAGGCAAAGGATTCAGGCAGGACGGTGGCCGCCAGCGGCCTTTCAATTGATCGAGACCAAGAAGGGCTGAAGACCTGGAACATTAGCTTGATTCCTCTAGCAGACGAGGAAAAGCGCTATAACGGGATGGGGCTGCTGATTGAAGACATCACAGACCGGCCCCTGGATATACGGGACGCCGAGCTTTACCGCAATTTTTATGAGGCCGCCTTGCATAGCAGCGGGACGCAGTCCATGCTTCAGGAGCTGGTCGGCGTAATCAAGGCCTATTGCCGCTGTGCCCACGTGAAAATCGTTATATTCAACGCTGGCAGGGAGGGGGCGTTCAAGGCGGAGACGGGTAAAAGGACCGGGTTGTGGGACAAGGACCAGTCAGTTGGCCCGCTCACGCTCCAGGAGCTGTTCAAACAACCTGCTGACTTACTTACCCCCGGCGGGTCAATTTACATCAGGGACATAAACGAACTTGAAGGCAACCTTGAAGGGACGTTAAAAGAGCTGGTGGTTAATGCAGCTAACTCATACGGGTTCACGTCTCTGGCACTTGTGCCGGTTAAAATTGAAGACCGGATTTGCGGCCTTATTCAACTGGCCAGTATAAAGTCGCCTGTACGCCAGGAAGTTGTGGGCATCGTGGAAAACCTCTCCGAGCTGCTGCAGGTCATTCTTGAGCGCGCCAGTTTAAGAACGGAGATGCGCAGGGAGCGCGAGAGCCTGTTGAAGCAGATGCACGAACGCAGCGCACATCTGGAAGCCCTGAGCGAACGTTTGAAACAGGAAGCGAGTGAGCGTAAGAAAGCGCAGGAAGACCTGAAAGTTCAGAAAGACCTGGCGGTTACTCTGGCCGGCATCGATGGCATGAATGAAGCGCTGCGGCTGTGCCTCGAATCAGCCATACGCATATCAGGCATGGACAGCGGCGGCATCTACCTGTTGGACCCGGCGACCGGCGGGTGGGACCTGGCATATTCAATCGGTCTCTCCGAGAATTTTATCAAAGAGGTATCCCACTATGACCAGGCCGAGGCCAATGCCCAGCTTGCTGCCGCGGGAAAGACCCTGCTGGTGCGTGACATACCGGATATGAAGACCAAGGACCTAATGATAGTTGAAGGGATTAAGGGCCTCTGCGGCATCCCGATATTACATCAGGGGCAGGCCGTAGCCTTTATGAATATAGCTTCCCACGTTATTGAAGAAATCTCGTTCCCTGTCAGGAGTTCACTTGAGGCAGTGGCGGCGGAGAGCGGCTCGGCCATAGGCCGTTTGAGGGATGAGGCGGCACTGGAAGAGAGCCGTGGTTTGTACGGGGCTTTGTTTGAGGGAACGGCGGACCCGATACTGGTTTACGATGAGGAAGGTAACTATATAGATGGCAACCAGGCTGCCCTGGACTTCCTTGAATGCGGCAGGGATGAGCTGCTGAAGATGAACGTCAGGAATACTTTGCCTCCATACCTGGACGAAGGATGGTTCAACCAGTACCGCAAGATTTGGAAGACGGGCGGCAGGATGGAGAGGGACTATTATGTCTGGGGCAAAATAAAGGTGATGGAGCTCACCATAACTCCTGTACGCTTGGGCCAACGCCAGGTAATTGTTAATGTGGGCAAGGATATCACCGAGCGCAAGAAACTGGAGCAGGACCTGCGCAAGAGCGAAGAGCGGTACCGCACAATGCTCGAGCAGATGGACGAAGTGTATTTCGAGGTGGATTTGAGGGGGAAATATACGTTTTTCAATGAAGCCCTCTGCCGTCAGCTCGGCTATGCCAGGGAAGAGCTGATGGATATAGACTGGAAGGTTACCGTTCCTCCCGAGGACCTTAACAAAACCTATGACATGTACATGGAGATATACCGCACCGGCCAGCCACGCCTCTGGCAGCCCACAGTTAATATCCGCAAGGATGGAAGCTTAATATATGTGGAAGACTCTGTCTATCCTGTAAAAAACGATGCCGGGCAAATAACAGGCTTCCGCGGCATAAGCCGCGAAGTGACGGAACGTAAAAAGGCCGAGGATGCACTTAGATACAGCGAGCAGAAATACCGCTCCATCCTAGAAGACATAGACGAGTCATACTATGAAATTGACGCCAAAGGTAACCTGATCTTTTTTAACGACGCCTGCACCCGCAGGTTCGGCTATTCACGCGAGGAGCTGGTGGGGATGAACTACAAGGCATTCACCCGGCCCGAAGACGTGAAGGAGAAGGTGCGAATATTCACTAAGGTGTTTCAAACAGGCAAGCCGCGCTTTGCTCAGCCCATGGTCAACGTCCGCAAGGATGGCTCGATAGCCTACGTGGAGGACTCGATATTCCCACTGCTTAACGAAAAAGGGGAGATCATCGGCTGCCGGGGCATCGGGCGTGACGTAACCGAGAGGAGGCGCTGGGAGACGGCGCTTAAGGAGAGCGAGGAAAAGTTCCGCCGGCTGTTTTACGAGTCGCCCGTGGGGGCTGCAATAACAACTGTGGAGAACTTCCATTTCGTATTGGCCAACCAGGCGATGTGCGACATCCTGGGATACACGGCTGAGGAATTGACCCTGTTGAACTTCAGGGATATTACTCACCCTGACGACCTGGATCGAGATGTTGAACAGATACAAAAGCTGGCGGCTGGAGAAATAGAGCAGTATGAAACTGATAAACGTTATATTCGCAAGGATGGAGCGACGGTCTGGGGACACCTCTCCGTGCGTTTGATCAGGGATGCATCAGGACAGCCTTTATATTATCTTCCAATCATACAGGATATTACCGCACAGAGGATGGCCGAGGTGGCGTTGCGCGAGTCTGAGTCCAAATACCGCAGCCTGGTGGAAAGTGGCGGGGCGGGCATCGTCACCTGTGATAGTAATGGCTACGTAAATTTCATCAATGACACGCTCTGCAAGCTAATCGGCTACAGCCGGAACGAGGTGATGGGCAAGCCATTCCTGGACTTTGCCCACACCGATGACCAGGATGAAGTGGGCAGGCTTTATATGCTGGCCGTTGAGGAAAAGCTCAGGGACGTACACTTTGAAGTGCGCGTGCCGCACAAAGACGGCCGCATCATCTGGTTTTATGTTAGCCCGGTGGCGCTGAAAATTGACGGCAAGATGGCCGGGTTCAGCGCCATACTACAGGATATAACAGAGCTAAAGTGGGCGGAAGATAAGATAGAGCGCCTGAATCTTATACTTCAGGCTATACGCATGGTCAACCAGCTGATCGTGCGGGAAAAGGAGCTGGACCACTTACTGCAGCTAGCCTGCGACAGCTTGGTGGAAACCCGGGGCCTGCGCAGCGCCTGCATTGTGCTGCTGGATGAGTCAAGAAATTATGTAGCGTCGGCGCAGGCCGGACTGGGCGAAGGTTATACCGGCCTGGAGCAGGAGCTCAGGATGGGGAAACTTCCTTATTGTATGGGATGCGCCCTGGAACAGGCCGAGCCCGTGGAGATAACCGAAAAAATCCCAGCATGCACGGATTGCCCGCTCTGGCCGGTTGACCAGGGGTATCCCACCATCGGGACCAGGCTTGAGTACGGCAACACGGTGTATGGCGTGCTCATCGTCTCTGCGCCGGAGGAGATACCGTTTGACCTGGAGGAGAAGGAACTGCTGGCTGAGGTTGCCGGCGATATCTCCTTTGCCGTGCATAACCTGGAGCTTGAGCTCCAGAAGAAACAGGCGGACGAAGCCTTGAAGGAGTCTGAAGAGCACTTCCGCAGCCTGGCGGAAGAGTCTCCTAACATGATCTTTATCAACGCTATGGGCCGCAACGTGTACGTCAACAGGAAGTGCGAGGAGCTGACGGGCTATGCCAGGGAGGAACTGCTGGCTGAGGATTTCAGTTTCTTCCGCCTGATAGCGCCCGAACATATAGAAAAGCTGAAGGAAAACTTCGCTAGGCACGCAAGGGGAGAAGATATAGCGCCGGTCGAGTACGTGCTCTTGACTGAGACCGGCGACCGCCTGGACGTCGTTCTGAGCACGAAGCTGATCACCTATGACAACAAGCCGGCTATCCTGGGCATGGTAACCGATGTTTCGAATATAAAGAAGATAGAACGAGCCCTAATGGAGACGGAGAATAAATACCGCATCATCATGGAGGAGACCAGCGAGGCTTACCTGGAGATGGACTTCAGGGGCTACTTCACCTTCGTTAATGATGCAGCCTGCCAGCACCTGGGTTACACACGGGAAGAGCTGATAGGCATGAGCTACAAGGTCATCACCAGGCCCCAGGATATACACAACAGGGTGGCCATCTGGGCTGAAGTATACAGGACGGGAATACCACGGCATCTCGTTGAGTTCATTAATGTGCGGAAGGACGGTTCGCTTTATTACACCGAGATCTCGATATTCCCGCTTCATAATGAGAAGGGGGAAATAGTAGGACTACGTTCGGTGGCGCTGGATATCACCAGGCGCAAGGAGGCAGAGGACGAACTGCGCATGAGTGAGGAGCGTTATCGTACCATACTTGAGGACATCGACGAGTCTTATGTTGAGACTGACCTCAAAGGGAACGTAACATTTTTCAACAATGCCGTCCTCAAAAAGCTGGGCTATACACGTGAGGAATTCAGCGGCATCAATTATAAGATGTATACGCCGCCTGACCAGATCAGAGTAAAAGCCAGGGTTTATTCGGAGGTTGTCAGCACGGGGATGCCAGTCTACTGGCATCCATTCAGGAACCTGGCCAAGGACGGGACCCTGAGGTATTCAGAGTCGTCCATTTTCCCATTGCGAAACGAAAAAGGCGAAATTGTAGGGATCCGTACAATAACCAGGGATGTGACGGAGAAAGAGCAGGCCCTGCACGCCCTTATCAATAGCGAAGCAAAGTACCGGAGCCTGGTTGAAAGCGGCGGCGCCGGCATTGCCACCACGGACCTTGAGGGCAACCTGGACTTTGTCAATGATACGCTGTGCAGCCTGCTGGGTTATACCAAGGAAGAGCTGATGGGCAAGCCTTTCGTAGCTTTTATCAGGGAAGAGGACAGACAGGCCATAATCGATGCCTTTGTGGCGGCGGTACAGGGCGAAAGACACGGGGCGCATCTGGAGTTTCGCCTCATGCATAAAGATGGGCATGAGATCTGGGTATACACCAACCCGACCGAGCTGAGCGTAGACAACGAAGTTGTCGGATTCAGCGCCATTATCCATGACATATCGGAGCGCAAGCGGGCTGAAGAGACAATCCGCCAGAACGAGGAAAAGTATCGCACCATACTTGAGGACATTGAGGAGCACTATGCCGAGGCAGACCAGCGTGGCAGCTTTACCTTCGTCAATGATGCCCTGTGCCGCTACTTTGGCTATTCAAGGGAAGAGATGCTCAACCTCAGTTACAAGGTTTACACGCCGCCCGAAGATATCCGGCACAGGGTGGCAATTTTTTCGGAGGTTTACCGCACCGGCCAGCCAGTATACTGGCAGTTGTTCAGGGACATCATAAGGGACGGGTCGATTCGCTACACTGAGATATCCATCTTCCCGCGGCGCAACGAAAAAGGGGAGATAATCGGATTAAAGACGATTGGCAGGGACGTGACAGAACGCAGGAAGGCGGAAGAACAGCTTCAAAAGAGTGAAGAGCGCTACCGGCTGCTGGCGGATAATGCGCTGGACGTTATTTTTACCACGGACCTCAAAGGGAAGATAAACTATATCAGCCCCTCCATGTCCCATTTAACCGGACTTACTCCGCGGGAGATCATGAGTTTCCAGGGCGAAGCACTGGATATCGAGAGACTCTTCGGAATGTCTTCTACAGATGCAGAAAAGCTGAGGAGGGCTTGGGAGGCGGTTGTGGCGAATCCCGCCAAGACACAGCTGCTGGAGTTTGAGTTTAAGCACCGTGACGGCTTCAGGTCCTGGGCGGAGTTGAAAATGAGTGTCATGCAGGACAAGGACGGCAATATGACGGGCGTGCAGGGTGTAATGCGGGACATCTCTCAGCAGAAGAAGATGACGGAGAGGCTGGTCAGCGCCGACCGGCTGGCTTCGCTGGGCGAAATGGCGGCCGGCCTGGCCCACGAAGTGAACAACCCGCTGACGGCCGTGATGGGCTTTGCCTATCTATTGATGCAGAACCCGGATATCCCGGCTGAGACCAAGGGCGACGTAGAGGCGATCTACCGCGAGGGCAAGCGCGCAGCGGATGTCATCCGCAGCTTCCTGATATTCGCCCGCGGCCAGAAACCTGAGAAACAGGCCATCTATCTTAATGACATCATACATGGTGTGCTGCGGTTAAGAAGCAGCCAGCTGGAGAAGGAAAACATCAAGGTAATTTTGAACTTGGCTGAAGACCTGCCGGCCATCCAGGGCGACATATCTCAGATGCAGCAGGTATTTTTAAACATCATTCTCAACGCCGAGTATTTCATGTACCAGGCCCACCGCAAAGGCGCCCTTGCTATCAGCACCCAGTCTGCGGATGGCCTGATCAAGGTGGCGATAGCGGATGACGGCCCGGGCATTGCACCGGACAAGCTCAGCAGGGTGTTTGATCCGTTCTTTACAACCAAGGAAGTGGGGGAGGGCACGGGCCTGGGCCTGAGCATATGCCACGGCACGATCAAGGAGCACGGCGGCAATATATATGTTGACAGTGAAGCGGGGCAGGGGGCTACTTTTACCATAGAGCTGCCGGTCAGCAGGTAGTTTGCCTTTCCCCTGTGGCACTTGTTGACAGGAATGGAATTCCTATGATAACATTTCCATTTGTTGCAAACTTGCGCTAATCTATATGATTTAGCGCAGGCTTTGTGTGGCCTGGATCTTAGATAAGCCGGCTGGTTGACCCGGGATGAGGGCCAGATCGGGAAGTAGTCCGGGAACAACTGGGTGGCTTTTTAATTTGCCGAAAATTTAGAGTTATTTCGAGGATAAGAATAGTATGCCGACTATCAATCAGCTGGTCAGAAAGGGACGCCGCAGGGTAGGCAGGAAGACCAAGGCGCCTGCTTTGCAGGTTATATACAACGCGCTTAAAAACCGCAGCCGCAAGGGCGTCTGCTCCCCCCAGAAGCGCGGCGTGTGCGTACAGGTCAAGACCATGACGCCCAAGAAGCCCAACTCAGCGCTGCGCAAGATCGCCCGTGTAAGACTGACCAACCATATTGAAGTTATGGCATACATCCCCGGAGAAGGCCACAACCTGCAGGAGCACTCCGTTGTGCTCATTCGCGGGGGCAGGGTGAAAGACCTGCCCGGTGTCCGCTATCACATTATCCGCGGCACTCTCGATGCCGCCGGAGTCGAAAAACGCAGGCAGGGACGCAGTAAATACGGCGCCAAGCGGGGCAAGGCGCCCGTTGTCGCCACAGTCTGAGTTCAACAGGAGTAAAGATGTCTAGGCGCGCCAAATTTATCAAAAAGACGATCAACCCGGACCCCAAATTCGGGAGCCCGGTTATTGCCAGGTTTACTAATAAAATAATGTATATGGGCAAAAAATCCACCGCCCAGGGCATTATCTACGATGCATTCGAGCGCATAAACAAACAGATGAAGACCGACCCCCTTGCGGTTTTTGAGCAGGCACTTAAAAATGCCACGCCTATGCTGCAGGTAAAGTCGAGGCGCGTTGGCGGCGCCACATACCAGGTACCTATTGAGGTTTCCCCGGAGAGGGGCGAGTTCCTGGCAATGCGCTGGATTATTTCATTTGCCAGGGAACGCAGCGGACGGTCGATGGCTGAAAAGCTGGCTGCAGAGTTGATGGATGCGGCGCAGGGACAGGGCAACTCGATCAAGAAAAAACAGGATACGCACAAGATGGCCGAGGCCAATAAGGCATTTGCGCATTACCGATGGTAACCACAGGAATAAGGGAACCCAGGCCAAAGTCGGGCCGGGGTGTTAATACGGTGACAAGATCATTCCCGCTGGACAAAGTCCGGAATATAGGCATCATCGCTCACATCGATGCCGGTAAGACCACAACCACCGAGCGGATTCTCTTTTACACTGGCCGGACATATAAGGTCGGTGAAGTCCACGACGGCACAGCCGTCATGGACTGGATGGTGCAGGAACGGGAGCGCGGCATAACCATAACCTCAGCCGCCACAACCTGCCACTGGAGAGAACACCGCATAAATATTATTGATACGCCGGGCCATGTTGATTTCACCGCCGAGGTGGAGCGCAGCCTGCGCGTGCTGGACGGCGGCGTGGTGGTGCTGGACGCCGTTTCGGGTGTGGAAGCGCAGTCAGAGACCGTATGGCGCCAGGCCGATAAATACAGCGTGCCCAGGATTTGCTTTATTAATAAGATGGACAGGGTGGGCGCTGATTTTATGCACACGGTGGAGATGATCGAAGACAGGTTAAAGGCCAAGACACTGATAACCCAGCTTCAAATAGGCAAGGAAACAGAGTTTAAGGGTGTGGTGGACCTGGTTTCGAATAAGGCATGGCTCTTCCCCGACGAGGTGACAGAAAAACCGGAAGAGATAGAGATGCCGGCGGAGCTGAAAGAGGAAGCGTCGCAGGCCAGGCACAAGATGATAGAGAAGCTGGCGGAAAATGACGACCAGCTCATGCTGAAATATGTTGATAACCATGATATTGGAGAAGAGGATATCAAAGCTGCCATCAGAAGGTTGACAGTGGCCAGCAGGATTGTCCCGATTGTCTGCGGCAGCGCGCTGCGCAACAAAGGCATACAGCTTGTGCTTGACGCCGTTGTCGACTATCTGCCCTCGCCGGCGGATAAACCGCCGCTGAAGGCGGTGACGACCTCCGACGGCTCCACTGTTGTCCGCCCGCCCAGCGATGATGCTCCGTTCTCGGCTCTGGCCTTTAAGGTCGTCTCAGACCCGTTTGTGGGCCGGCTGGTTTACTTCCGTGTATATTCAGGCAGTATCAAGGTCGGGGCGCAGGTCTATAACGCCAGCAGGGACACCAAGGAGAGGCTGGGCAGGCTGCTGCTAATGCACGCCAACCGTCGCGAGGAGATAGAGGAAGTTGATGCCGGCAGCATCGCCGCCACCCTTGGATTAAAGAATACCTTTACCGGAGACACACTGTGTGATATGGCCCAGCCCATATTGCTTGAGGATATTAAGTTCCCCGAGCCCGTCATCTCCATGGCGGTTGAGCCCAAGAGCAAGGCCGACCAGGACAAGCTGAGCGATGCGCTGGGACGGCTGTCCGAGGAGGACCCGACCTTTAAAGTACGCTCCAACGAGGAGACCGGGCAGACCATCATCTCCGGCATGGGCGAGCTGCATCTGGAAGTGCTGATAGACCGCATGCTGAGGGAGTTCGGCGTGCAGGTCAGGGTGGGCAAACCGCAGGTAGCCTACAAGGAGACCGTCACCGCTAGCGTTGAAGCGGAAGGACGTTTCGTCAGGCAGACTGGTGGTCACGGGCAGTACGGCGACTGCTGGCTGAGAGTTGAGCCGGGCGAACGCAACAGCGGCTTTAAGTTCTTTAATGAGGTGCGCGGCGGCGATATATCCAGGCAGTACATCCCGGCCATCGAGGCCGGCGTGCGCGAGGCCCTGGACAGCGGCGGGCTGAGCGGCTACCCCCTGGTGGATATAAAGGTTACTGTATTTGACGGCAGCGAACATGAAGTGGACTCATCGGAAATGGCCTTCAAGATGGCCGGTTCCATTGCCCTCAAGGAAGGTGTGGCCAGGGCCAAGCCGGTGATTCTCGAGCCGATAATGAAGCTTGAGGTGGTTACGCCTGCCTCGTTCATGGGCGATGTAATCGGTGATATTAATGCCAGGCGAGGACATATTGAGGGGATTGAAACGCACGGCGAGACGTGTGTTATTCATTGCTTTGTGCCCCTGGCTGAGTCCTTCGGCTATGCCACGGCCTTGAGGTCGCTTACCCAGGGCAGGGCGACCTACTCCATGGAGTTCCATCAGTACAGCGAGGTCCCGGCCAGCATACTGGAGCAAATGTTAGCTAGATAAAGGTGTGTAGATGACCAAGCAGAAGATAAGGATCAAGCTCAGGGGATACGATCACAGGCTGGTCGACCAGTCGGCCGGACAGATCGTTGAGACTGCCATCAAATCGGGCGCTGAGGTCATCGGGCCTGTGCCTTTGCCCACCAGGATAGAGAAGTTTTGCGTCATCCGCTCTCCACATATCGATAAGGACTCACGCGAGCAGTTCGAGATACGCACACACAAGAGGTTGATCGATATAGTGGGGCCTACCAGCAAGACCATCGATGCCCTTACTCAACTTCAACTGCCGTCGGGCGTGGAAATCGATATAAGGTTATAGGAATTAGAGAATGTCAGGCATACTGGCCAGAAAAATAGGTATGACACAGCTGTACAGGGAGAACCTGGAAATAGCCGTAACGGCTGTTGAGGCAGGGCCCTGCTGCGTCGTCCAGGTAAAGACCGTTGAGAAAGATAAGTACAATGCCGTTCAGATCGGATTTGGCGCCGCCAAGAAGCTCAACAAGCCTCTGAAAGGCCACGTGAAGTCCAACGGCGACTTCAGGCACCTGCGCGAGCTGAGGGTGGACGATATAAAGGATTACCAGGTGGGACAGAAGATCAACGCCGATATTTTTAAAGCCGGCGACATCGTACATGTCGAAGGGATATCCAAGGGAAAGGGCTTTGCCGGCGGTGTCAAGCGCTACCATTTCCACGGCGGCCCCAAGACGCACGGCCAGTCGGACAGGCATCGCGCCCCTGGTTCGGTAGGTTCCACCACGACTCCCGGCCGCGTGTTTAAAGGATTGCGCATGGCGGGCCACATGGGCGCCCGCAAGGTCACGGCCCGCAACCTCGAGGTGGTCGAGGTGGACGCGGCTAAGAATATTTTGCTTTTGAAGGGAGCGGTGCCGGGCGCCAAGGGCGGAATTTTACTTATAGAGAAGGCCTCATAGAGGATATTCAAGTGGAACTCGATTTATATAATTCAGAAGGAAAGAAGACCGGAAAGATCAAGGTCAGCGACCATGTTTTCGGTCAGGCCCTGAATGAGCCGGTGGTGCACCAGGCGCTGCTCAGGCAGCTGGCCAACGGCCGGCAGGGGAATGCCGACACGCAGACCCGCTCGGACGTAAAGCGCAGCACCAAGAAATTGTATGCGCAGAAGCATACCGGCAGGGCCAGGCGCGGCAGCGCCACGTCACCCCTGCTTAAAGGAGGCGGCGTGGTATTCGGCCCACACCCCCGTTCATACAGGCAGGACATGCCCAAGAAAATGCGCAGACTGGCCTTACGCTGCGTTATTTCAGGCAAGGCTTCAGATGACGAGATAAGAGTTTTGGACAAGCTGGAGCTGGAGGAGCCGAAGACCAGGCTGTTGATCGAAATGCTTGACGCCCTGGAGATCACAGATACGGCCCTGATTGGCGTTTCGGCGCCCAATGATTATATTACCCAGGCCGGAGCCAATGTGCCCGGAATAAAGACCACCATGGTTTCCATGCTGAATGTTGCCGACATGCTTTCACATAAAATGCTGCTGTTGGACGTGGACGCTGTCAGGCATATGGAAAAGCTGTGGGACAAGAAAGAGGAAAAACGTATCAGGGGGAAAGCGGAGTAAAGCTCCACGGAGTTTGTTCATAGCATGAATATATATGAAATAGTGCACAGGCCTCTGGTAACTGAGAAGAGCACCCGCCTCTCAGAGAGCAATAAGTATGCCTTTGAGGTCAACAGGAGGGCGACCAAGCAGCAGGTCAAAGAGGCAATTGAGCTGGCCTTCAAAGTCGGCGTGGTCAGCGTTAATGTAGTCAAGGTGCCCGCCGAGACAAAAAGGGTTGGCAAAAGAAATGTGACCAGCCCGCACTGGAAGAAAGCAATAGTAACGCTCAAAGAAGGTGATAAAATACAGTTCTTTGAGGGTGTTTAGGATAGCAGGAGTAAGAATTGGGTTCTGTTATTAAGAAACGAAAAAAGAAGATGGCGAAGCATAAGCATCGTAAGCTTCTAAGAAAGAACCGATGGCAAAGGCGCCATCCTTAATAGTTAGGAGTAGTTAGATTTGGCTTTGAAGGTATTTCGCCCCACGTCGCCCGGGCGCCGGAGAATGGTTAAGATCACGTTTGATGATATAACCAAGAAGGAGCCCGAGAAGTCACTGCTGGTGCCACAGCCCAGGAAAGCTGGACGTAACAGCAGGGGTGTGATCACGACCCGTCACAGGGGCGGCGGTGCAAAACGCAGGACGCGCATAATAGATTTCAAGCGTGATAAGCTGGGCGTGCCCGGCAAGGTTGCTGCCGTAGAGTACGACCCCGGCCGTTCAGCCCGCATTGCCTTGATATTTTATGCCGACGGCGAAAAGCGTTATATGCTGTGCCCGCTGGGGCTGGGCGTGGGCGATACAGTGCTGGCCGGCGAAGGCGCAGAGATCAAGCCGGGCAATAACCTGCCGCTTTCGGGCATTCCTGCCGGCACCATGATACATAACCTGGAGTTCGAGCCCAACAAGGGCGGCCAGATTGTGAGGAGCGCCGGGACCGCAGCCCAGTTGCTGGGCAGGGAAGACAAATACTCGACGGTGAGACTGCCTTCGGGTGAGGTCCGCCGTTTTATGAATGAATGCAGGGCTACTATCGGCCAGGTGGGGAACGTTGACCACCAGAATATCAAGTCGGGCAAGGCAGGTCGAACGCGTTTGCTCGGACGGCGTCCCAAGGTCAGGGGCTCGGCTATGACCCCGCGCGATCACCCCCACGGTGGTGGCGAGGGCAGGGCGCCGCGCGGCATGGCCCCCAAGACGCCCAGAGGCAAGCCGGCGCTTGGACGTAAAACCCGTGTCCGCAAGCCCTCAGATAGATTGATAGTAAGGCGCCGCAAGGCGGAGAAATAAAGAGGTAAATTAGACATGTCACGATCAGCGAGAAAGGGCCCGTACTGTCATCCCAAGCTGTTGAAAAAGATTGAAGCCCTGAATAAAAAGGGCGAGAAACAGGTTATCAAAACCTGGGCACGCTCCTCTACGGTTATGCCTGAGATGATCGGCCATACCATAGGGGTGCATGACGGCAGACGGCACGTGCCTATTTTTATCACTGAGAACATGGTAGGACATAAGCTGGGTGAGTTTGCAATGACCAGGACGTTCCGCGGCCATGTGAGCAAAGCGGCAGCAGCACCGGCGCCGGTCAAGAAGTAAGCAGGTTAAGATATGAGAGTCGCAGCAACAGCAAAGAATATAGGCATACCGCCCCGCAAGATGAAGCTGGTGGTGGATATGGTGCGCGGCAAGAAAGTGGAAGACGCGCTCAATATCCTTAAATTTACACCGACGCCGGCGGCCAAGGCGGTAGCCAAGGTGATCAAATCGGCTTCAGCCAACGCCGAGAATAACTTCCAACTGGACCCAGCCGAATTAAAGGTCGTTTACATCGTTGCTGACGAGGGCCGGACATTAAAAAGGTACAGGCCGCAGTCCAGGGGACGATTCAGCCCCATTTTGAAGCGCGCTACGCATATCAAGGTTTTAGTCTCCGAGGAGGAACAATAATTGGGACATAAAGTACATCCCTACGGGTTCAGGATCGGCGTCATCCGCGGCTGGAAGGCCAAGTGGTATGACGAAAAGCACTACCTGGAAGCCCTGCATGATGATCTCAAGCTGAGGGCTACTATCAAAGGCAAGCTGCGCGAGGGAGCTGTAGCGCGCGTTGAGATAGACCGGCAGGGTAATGATATTTTAGTGACCATTTTTACTGCACGTCCGGGCATCGTAATCGGGCGCGGCGGTCAGAGGGCCGAGGAGCTGAGGTCCGAGCTGGAGAGGGTCTGCGGAAAGAAGGTCAAGCTGTCCATCAAAGAGGTGGAACAGCCTGAGATAGAGGCAGCCCTGGTAGCTCGCAACATCGCCGATTCGCTGGAGAGGCGCGTGGCCTTCAGGCGTGCCATGAAGCAGGCTGCCTTCAAGACCAGGCAGGCCGGGGCCAAGGGAATCAAGATCAGCTGTGCCGGCAGGCTGGGCGGCGCTGAAATTGCACGGCGCGAGACCATACACGAAGGCCAGCTGCCCCTGCATACGCTGAGCGCTGACATAGATTATGGGTTTGCCGAGGCTGCCACTACCATGGGCAACATCGGCGTTAAAGTATGGATATATAAAGGCCGTATCATCCCTGAAGTAAGGAGAGAAAGTGTTACAACCGAAACGGGTGAAGTATCGTAAGTGCCATCGCGGCCATTTACGTGGCAAGGCACAATCGGGCAGCACTATAGAATTCGGCGATTTCGGCATGCAGGCCGCAGAGGCGCACTGGCTGACGTCCAGGCAGATCGAGGCTGCACGCCGCGTTATTGTGCGTTACCTGCGCCGCGGCGGCCAGGTATGGATCCGCGTCTTCCCGGACAAGTCGGTCACCAAGAAGCCGGCTGAAACCCGCATGGGAAGCGGCAAGGGTGCCGTTGACCACTGGGTGGCCATGGTGAAGCCCGGCAGGATGCTTTTCGAGATAGGCGGCATTAAAGAAGGAATGGCTAAAGAGGCCTTGACACTGGCGGCTTATAAACTGCCGATCAAAACCAGGTTCGTGGCCCGTGAAACCATAAAACAAGAGGTAAAAGGTGAAGCTCACTGAAATCAAGGCGTTGGGCGACGCCGAACTGCAGAAGAGACTGGAAGAGGCTCACCAGGAGCTGTTCAACCTGCGCTTTAAGCTGGCAACCAAACAGCTGGTCAATCATCGCGAGATTCCGGCAGTCAGGAAACGGATTGCCAGGATAAACACCATAATACGAGAAAGGGAGCTTGGCAGGAAATAAGCCATGGAAAAGAACCGGAAAACCAGGATAGGTAAAGTTACCGGCAACAAGATGAACAAAACGGTTGTCGTACAGGTTGAGAACCTGCGCAGACATCCACTTTATCACAAGGTTGTCAGGCACTCCAACAGATTCAAGGCTCATGACGAAAAGAATGAGTGCAACATTGGCGACGTTGTCAAGATGGTTGAAACAAAGCCGCTTTCCAAGGACAAGAGATGGCGGATTGTGGAAATAATTCAGAAGGCAGAAATTGTTGCGGCAATAAAAGATGACTTGCCTGAGGAAAAAGCGGGAGAATCGAAGTGATCCAGCCTTATTCCAGATTAAGAGTGGCTGATAATACGGGTGCGCGCCAGATAATGTGCATAGGCGTACCCGGAGGCACACGCAGGCGCTATGCCACGCTGGGCGACGTTATCACCTGCAGCGTCAAGCGAGCCATCCCCGGCGGAGTTGTGAAGAAGGGCGATGTGGTCAAAGCCGTCATCGTCAGGATCGCCAACCACCATCACAGGCCGGACGGCTCTTACGTGCGCTTTGACGACAATGCCGCTGTTATACTGGATGACAAGGGCAACCCCAAGGGCACCAGAATTTTCGGGCCGGTAGCCAGGGAATTACGGGACAAGAATTTTATGAAGATCATCTCCCTCGCTCCGGAGGTACTCTAAATATGAAGATCCAGAAGAATGATAATGTCCTGATAATAACGGGCAAGGACCGGGGCAAGAAAGGCAAAGTACGCAAGGTAATGCCTGATAAGAACAGCCTGATAGTCGAGGGCCTGAATTTGATTAAACGGCATTCCAAGACCAAAGGCAAGACCCGGCAGGCCGGAATCATCGAGCTGGAAGGGCCGATAGACGTTTCCAACGTCATGCTCATCTGCAACAAGTGCAACAAACCGGCCCGCGTGGGCGTGAGAGTCCTGGAAGACGGCAAGAGAGCCAGGTTCTGCCGCACCTGCTCAGAGATCATTGACTGATTGAGGTAACTGATGGCAAGGCTGAAAGAAAGATATAAGAAAGAGATTGTGCCGCAGCTGATAAAAAAGTACGGCTATAAGAACGTTATGGAGGTTCCCCGCTTCAATAAGATCGTATTGAACCTGGGCATGGGCGAATCGCTGACCAATCCCAAGGCCATGGAGGCCGCCGAGAAGGATTTGACCACCATTGCCGGCCAGCATGCGGTTGTGACCAAGGCAAAGAAATCTATCGCAGCCTTCAAGCTGAGGGCCGGCGTTCCCATCGGTATGATGGTCACGCTGCGTGACAAGCGGATGTATGAGTTCCTGGATAAGCTGGTCAGCGTGGTGCTGCCCAGGATACGTGATTTTCAGGGCGTTTCCAGGGACGCCTTCGACGGCCAGGGCAACTACACGCTGGGAATGAAGGAACAGATCGTATTTCCTGAAATTGAGTACGATAAGGTGGACAAGACCAGGGGCCTGGAAATTACCATCGTAACAACGGCTAAGACTGACGAGGACGGCCGGCGATTGCTGGAAGCGATCGGCATGCCGTTTAAGAAAAACTAGTAAGGTAAAGTAATGGCAAAGATTTGCAAAATAAACAAAGCTAACCGACCACCCAAGTACAAGGTACAGGCGCATAACCGCTGCAAGCTGTGCGGCAGGCCCAGGGCCTATATCAGGAAATTTGGCATTTGCCGTATTTGCTTCCGGACGCTGGCCCTGAACGGCGAGCTGCCGGGTGTGAGGAAATCCAGCTGGTAATATTTAGCGGAGTAGTTTACTGATGGTTACTGATCCGATTGCCGATTTATTGACCCGGGTGCGCAACGCAGCCATGGCCCGTCACGACAGTGTGATGGTGCCCTCGTCCAAGATAAAAATTGCGCTGGCCAAGATCCTGAAAGAGGAAGGTTTTATCAGCGATTTCTCTGTGGTCAAGGGCGAACCTCAGCGCATGATTAAGGTAACGCTGAAATATATTGACAAGCAGCCGGCATTCATCGGGCTGGAACGTGTGAGCAAGCCTGGCCTGAGGGTCTACAGCGGCAAGAAAGAAATCCCCAGGGTTTACGGTGGACTCGGCATAGCAGTGCTTTCCACCTCCAAGGGGATCATGACCGGTCAGGACGCCTGGAAGCAGAACCTGGGCGGAGAAGTATTATGTTACGTATGGTAATTGAACACAATGAGGTGAACCCGTGTCACGTGTAGGGCGTATGCCGGTGACCGTACCGGACGGCGTTAAGGTAAAAATTGACGGCAGGACGGTTACTGTCGAAGGCAGCAAAGGGAAGCTGACCCGCGAGTTTCATCCGGATATCAGCATCACGCAGGAGAAGGGTCAGTTAATACTGAAACGGTCCAGCGAGAGCAGGCTGCAGCGGTCGCTGCACGGCCTGAGCAGGTCGCTTCTGAGCAACATGGTGGTAGGCGTAACCAAGGGTTTTGAGAAAAACCTGGAATTGAGCGGGGTGGGCTACAGGGCGCAGAAAGCGGGAAACAAATTGACCCTGCAGGTCGGCTACAGCCACCCGATTGAATTCGAGCCGCCCAAGGGAATTGATATACAGGTTGAAGGCACAAACAAAATCCGCATAGCCGGCATTGACAGGGAGCTTGTCGGTGAGACGGCGGCCGAAATCAGGCGTATCCGCATACCCGATTCTTATAAGGGAAAGGGCATTAAGTACGCAGGCGAGAGGCTTCGCCTGAAACCGGGTAAGGCCGGCAAGACCGCAACCAAAGGGAAGTAAAAAATGCCTAAAGCAAGTTCGAATATTGCCAGGAAAAGACGTCATGTCCGTATCAGGATGAACGTCTCCGGGTCTGATAGCAAACCCAGGCTGAGCGTTTTCCGCAGCTTGAGCAACATATACGCACAGGTTATCGATGATACCAGCGGTACAACGCTTGTTTCAGTGGGCAGCCTGAACTCTGCAATAAAGGAGCAGAGCAAGGGCAAGAACAAGACCCAGGTGGCCGAGCTGGTGGGCACCGCGCTGGCAAAATCTGCACAGGATAAAGGGATCAGCCAGGTGGTATTCGACAGGGGTGGTTATAAGTATCACGGCAGGATAAAAGCCCTGGCCGAAGCTGCCCGCAAGGCCGGGTTAAAATTCTGAGGATTAGACTATGAAAGCAGAGACTAAAATTCATTCGCCGATGCCCAGGGTGGATACCACTGATATGGAATTCACCGAGAAGCTGGTATCCCTCACTCGAGTCACCAAGGTGGTCAAAGGCGGTAAGAACCTGCATTTCCGCGCGCTGGTAGTAGTCGGCGACGGCAAGGGCCACGTTGGAGTCGGCCTCGGAAAGGCCAGGGAAGTGCCCGAAGCCATCCGCAAGGCAGGCGTGGCAGCCCGGAAGAACGTGATCGGCATAACCTTCAAGGATAACACCATACCGCATGCCAGCCTTTCCAAGTTCGGTGCGGCCAGGGTGCTGCTCAAGCCGGCTCCCCCGGGAACCGGGGTAATTGCCGGCGGCGGCGTCCGTGCCGTTGTCGAGGCGGCCGGTGTGCGGGATATTCTGACTAAATCGCTGGGTTGTGCCAACCCGGTGAACGTTACCAGGGCGACGGTGCTGGCCCTGGCCAATATGAGGGATCCCAAGGAAAGCATCAAGCGAAGAAAAGGGCAAGCGCTTACCGAGGAGATTTAAGCAAGTGTCCAGGATACGCATTAAGTGGATTAAGAGCGATATAGGCTACCCCGGAGACCAGAGGCGCACTCTGAAGGCTCTGGGTTTTCACAAGTTGAACGAGACAATAGAGAAAGAGGATTCCCCGGTAATAAGGGGCATGGTTGCCAAGGTCAGCCACATGGTAACCGTGGAAGAGAAAGAAAATGGACCAGAGTAAATTAAAGCCTGCAGCCGGAGCCAAGCACAAGAAGAAGAGGGTCGGCTGTGGTGACGGCAGCGGACACGGAACGTTTTCCACCCGCGGTTGCAAGGGCCAGAAGTCACGGGCCGGCAGGGACCTGCGCCCCGGCTTCGAAGGCGGCCAGCTGCCTATAATCAAGAGACTTCCCTGGACCAGGGGCTTTACCAACGTCGTCAAAATCCACTACAGCCTGGTGAAAGTTGGGGATCTGAGACTGTTTGATGCCAACGCAGAAGTGGATACCAAGTCGATGCTTGAGAAAGGGCTGATCAAGTCCGCAGCCAAACCGGTCAAGGTACTGGGCAATGGTGAGCTCGACCGGCCGCTGAAGGTTAAAGCCAACAAGTTTTCTGAAAGTGCCAAAAAGAAGATAGCTGCAGCCGGTGGTTCGGTAGAGGAGATCTAAATGCCGCAGACACAGTCGAGGCCGCGCCTGATCCAGGCAATGATAGATGCCTTCTCGTTGCCCGACCTCAGACAAAAATTGATCTTCACCTTTGCCATGCTGGTGGTTTTCAGGTTCGTGGCGCATGTGCCCATACCCGGCGTGGACGTGGCGGCGCTGCAGAAGATATTCGAGCGCAGCCAGCTGCTGGGAATGCTGGACCTGTTCAGCGGTGGCGCCATGAGGTATTTCAGCATCGCTGCCATGGGCGTATATCCCTACATTACCTCATCCATCATCATGCAGCTGCTTGTGCCGGTCATCCCGGCGTTACGCAAGCTTTCCGAGGAAGGTGAGGCGGGCAGGAACAGGGTCAACCAGATTACACACTGGCTTACTATTCCGCTGGCCGCATTACAGGGCTTTGCTCAGCTTCAGCTACTGCGCAGCCAGGGCGGCGTGCTTCCCACCGGCCCGCTGGAGACCGGCGCCATAGTAGTTTCGCTAACGGCCGGCACCATGTTCCTGGTGTGGCTGGGCGAGCTGATCACAGAGAGAGGCATCGGAAACGGCGTCTCGATCATCATCTTCGGCGGCATCATAGCGCAGCTTCCGTCACAGCTGGGCGGTGCACTGATCGAGGGCGGAGTCAACTGGATGGGCATAGTGGTATTCGGCGTGCTGGCGCTTTTGACCGTAGTATTGATTGTTATTTTCACAGAGGGACACCGGCGCATACCTGTACAATACGCACGCACTGCCTTCAGGGGCGGCAAGATGTACCGGCAGGCCGGTTCCACCTACATCCCCCTGCGCGTTAATATGGCCGGCATGATACCGCTGATATTTGCCATGTCGCTGATGATATTTCCCGGCACCATAGCCAGCTACTTCGCAGCCCCCGCCGGGCAGGAGCCCAATTTCGCCAACATGATAATGGAATGGTTCAATCCTTCTGCAACTCTTCCCATAGGACTGTTCTACTGGGTGTTTTACTTTGTGCTGGTGGTGGCCTTCACATTTTTCTATACCATGGTCATATTTGAGCAGATGGACCTGGCGCGCACCCTGCAGCGGCAGGGCGGATTTATACCTGGCGTCAGGCCGGGCAAACCCACTACGGACTACCTCAACGGCGTTATCGGCCGGCTGACCTGGGGCGGCGCCATCTTTCTGGCGGTGGTGGCCATCATGCCTTTCTTCGCCCAGCATATTGCAAATGTAGCCAACATGACGCTGTCCAGCACCGGCATACTCATCGTGGTGGGCGTGGCGCTGGATACCATGAAGCAGATCGAGGCGCAGCTGACCATGCGGCGCTACGAAGGCTTCTTAAAGTAAGGAGGAAATGGCAAATGTTCTTTATATTGCTTGGAGCGCCCGGGGCGGGGAAGGGTACCCAGGCAGATATTATTGTGAAAGAGATGTCTTTGCCGCACGTGGCTTCCGGCGACCTTTTCAGGAATGCCCTGAAGAACGGCACGGAGCTGGGCAAGCAGGCTGAATCCTATATGAAGGCGGGCAAGCTCGTGCCCGACGAGATAACCATCAAGATGATACTGGAGCGCATTGCACAGCCGGACTGCAAGAACGGCTGCGTTTTTGACGGTTTCCCCAGGACCCTGGAGCAGGCCAGGGCGTTGGATGCTGCGCTGGAGAAACAGGGCAAATCGATCGAGAAGGCCATCTATATAGAGGTTCCCGATAGCGTGCTGCTCGACAGGCTGACCGGGCGCTGGGTCTGCCGCACCTGCCAGGCGCCCTACCATGAGAAGAACTCTCCTCCCAAGAAAGCGGGAGTCTGCGATAAATGCTCCGGCGAGCTCTATCAGCGGGCGGACGACAAGGAAGAGACCATCAAAGAGCGACTGAAGGTATATTTTGCTCAGACCATCCCGCTGCTGGACTACTATGAAAAAAAGGACCGCCTGTTCAGGGTGGACGGCAACCAGCACATTGACGAGGTCGGCAAAGACATTGTGAAGTTCCTCAAGGGATTAAAGCAGAAGAAATAAATGACTATCATTAAATCGGCCGAAGAGATCGCTATAATGCGTGAGGCCGGAAGGATCACGGCAATCGTATTACAGAAAATGCGCGAAGCGGTTAAACCCGGCATCAAGACCAGGCAGCTGGATGCGCTGGCTGAAAAGGAAATGCGCAAATACAGCGCGGCCCGGCCTTCGTTTAAGGGTTATCACAGCTTTCCCGCCAGCGTATGCGTTTCTGTAAATGACGAGGTCGTTCATGGCATACCCGGCAACAGGGTGTTAAATGAAGGAGACATTGTCTCCATCGATTTTGGCGTGATTTACAAGGGTTTTCAAGGCGATGCCGCGCTCACTGTGGGCGTGGGAAAAGTGAGCGAGGAAGCGCGCAGCCTGATGGATATAACGGAAGCTTCGCTAGCGGAGGGAATCAACGCCGCACGCGACGGCGGCAGCCTGGGAGATATCGGGGCCGCCATTCAAAGCTATGTTGAGACAAGGGGCTGCAGCGTGGTCAGGGAATATTCGGGCCACGGCATAGGCCGTGACATGCACGAGGACCCGCTGATACCGAACTTTGGCAAGAAGGGTGACGGCATGAGACTGCGTGAGGGAATGACCATGGCCCTGGAGCCGATGGTCAACCTGGGCGGATGGAAAACCAGGGTGGACGCCAACGGCTGGACGGTGCATAGCGCAGACGGCAGCCTGTCGGCTCACTTTGAACATACCATAGCCATAAGGAGGAGTGATACCGAAATCCTGACCTTGCTGTAGAATTATTGTATGGACAAGAAAGAAGCCATCGAGGTCGAAGGAACAGTAATAGAATCGTTGCCCAATGCAACGTTCAGGGTGGAACTGGCAAACGGGCACAGGGTACTGGCACATATATCGGGTAAAATGAGAAGACATTATATCAGGATTCTGCCTGCGGACAAGGTGCTGGTGGAGCTTTCGCCATATGACCTTACGAGGGGCAGGATAACCTACCGGTTCAAGTGAAAAACCGGGCGAATTATTTTGACATAAAGTGAATAAAGGTTTATATTATTTAACGGTTTTTTTGTAAAACGAGGACATATCGGAAATGAAAGTCAGGGCTTCAGTAAAAAAGAGATGCGAAAAATGCAAGATAATCAGGCGCCGCGGGGTCGTTCGCGTTATTTGCAGCAATCCTAAACACAAGCAGCGCCAGGGATAGTCACAGGAGTAAGTTAGAAAATGGCACGTATTGCAGGCGTAGACATACCCAGGGAAAAACAGGTCCAGTTTTCCCTGCAGTATATTCACGGGATAGGGCCCAGCATCAGCAGGAAGATATTAAAGGACCTGAAGCTAGACCCGGCCAAAAAGGTCAAGGACCTCAGCGATGAAGAGGTCAGCCGCATACGTGAAAAGATAGATAAGGAATACAGCGTTGAAGGTGAGCTTCGCAAGGAAGTCACCATGAACATCAAGCGGCTGATCGAGATAGGCAGCCGCAGGGGCATACGTCACAAGAGGAACTTGCCTGTCAGGGGGCAGCGGACACGCACCAACGCCCGCACCAAGCGCGGTGCCAAGAAGACCGTGGCCGGAAGGGGCCAGAAGCGTGGCGCTACCAAGAAATAAAGGAGTAACCAGTTAACATGCCGCAGAAAAAGAAGGTCAGGACTAAAAGACGAGAAAAGAAGCTGATACATGAAGGAAAAGCCTTCATAACATCATCTTTTAACAATACGATCGTCACCCTAACGGACGCCAAGGGCGGCGTTATAGCCTGGGGCAGCTCGGGCACTGCCGGCTTCAAGGGTTCCCGCAAGGGCACTCCTTATGCAGCACAGATGGCCGCCCAGGCCGCATCAGCCAAGGCCAAGGAGCACGGGCTGAGGCAGGTCGAAGTCTTTGTCAGGGGGCCCGGCAGCGGGCGTGAAGCGGCTATCAGGGCCATCCAGGCTACCGGCATAGCCGTAACCGGCATCAGGGACGTGACCCCTGTACCGCACAACGGCTGCAGGCCCAGGAAGAGAAGGCGGGTATAGATATGGCCAAATATACTGAAGCTTACTGTCGTCTATGCCGCCGCGCCGGCACCAAGCTCATGCTGAAGGGCCAGCGCTGCTTTAGCGAGAAATGCGCTGTTGAGCGCCGGAACACACCTCCGGGACCTCACTCCTCCGGCCGCCGCCGACCCAAGGTGTCGGAGCACGGCTTACAGCTCGTGGAGAAGCAGAAGGCCAAGTACAGTTACGGCTGCTATGAGAGGCAGTTCCGCCGCTTCTTTGAAGAGGCATCCAGGTTGCCCGGCATCAAAGGCACCAACCTGCTGATACTGCTGGAGAGAAGGCTGGATAACGTCATCTTCAAGCTGGGCTTCAGCGATTCACGTTCCCAGGCCCGGCAGCTGGTCAGGCACGGCCATATAAAGCTGAACGGGCGTAAGACGGATGTGCCTTCATGCCTGGTCAAAGCCGGCGATGTCATCGAATGGCGCAAAGAGAGCACCAGGAGCGAATATTATAAAACGCTGGTCGAAAAGATTGAGGATAAGGACATTCCATCCTGGCTGTCACTGGACAAGCCCAGTATGGTCGGCAAAGTTATGTCTTTGCCCGCTTCCGAGGACATCAAGACAAACTTTGACGAAAAAGCGATCGTGGAGTTTTATTCACGATAGGAGGATTTTTGGTTCAATTAGCTTTACCAAAAATTGAATGCACCTTATACCGGCCGAACTATGGCAAATTCGTTGCCGAGCCTGTGGAAAAGGGCTTCGGCATAATACTTGGCAACAGCCTGAGGCGCGTGCTGCTGAGCTCGCTTGACGGCGCGGCAATCACCTCGGTTCTCATCGACGGCATAACACAGGAGTTCAGCACCATTCCCAACATGAAAGAGGACGTCATAGATTTCCTGCTGAACGTGCGGGACATCCGGATCAAGATTTTATCCAATACGGCTGAATCCGGGAAGATGGTGCTTAACGCCAAGGGGAGAATGGACGTCCATGCGGGCGATATATCACTGGTCGGCCCGCCGAATTTCGAGATAGTCAACCCTGATCTCTACCTGGCCACGCTGGATTCAAGCGACGCCAGGCTCAATGCCGAGTTCACCGTGAAGGTCGACAAAGGTTACCAGCCGGCCAGCGTCGGCGACAACGTGGGCATCATCGTGACCAGCGGCGGCACCAGCAAAGAGATATCGGTAGACGCCATCTTTTCGCCGGTCACGCGCGCCAATTACTCCGTCGAGAGCAGCGGACCCGGCAAGGGGGCCGGCAAAGAGAGGCTGTTCCTGGAGATCTGGACTGACGGCACGATTGATCCTGTAGAAGCCATAAGCCAGAGCGCAAGCATACTGGTCGAGCAGTTCAGCAGCTTCACCAGGCTGGCCACGGCCATAGCCGAGAAAGAAGAGGCGGAAGCCTGGCAGAAATCAATTCCGTCAGATGTTTATAATATGCCACTTGAGAAACTCAACCTCTCCACGCATACCTATAACAGCCTGCGCAGGGGCGGCATAACCATGACCGGCCAGCTGCTGGAGAAGGGGCTGGACGGCCTGATGTCGCTGGGCGGCTTCGGCGTCAAATCCAAGGAGGAAGTGGAGGTGGCCCTCAAGGAACTGGGCGTAGAACTATCCGGCGCCCCGGATGAAAAAGATAAAAAGAAAAAGGGGCGTGTAAAAGCTACAGGCCCGGAAGAGGAAACCGATGAGACATAGGCTTGCCGGAAGAAAATTAGGAAGGCCAGCAGCACACCGCTGGTCTTTATATCGTAACCTGGTCACCGACCTGCTCAATCACGAGAAGATTACCACCACGCTGCCCAAGGCCAAGGAGGCCAGGGGGCTGGCGGACAAGATGATTACACTGGGCAAGGAAGGAAGCCTGGCCTCGCGCAGAAGGGCGCTGGCCTTTATCTTCGATGAAAAAATAGTGGATAAGGTTTTTACAGTCTATGCGCCCAGGTATAAGGATCGCCCCGGCGGCTATACCAGGGTTTTAAAGCTGGGACAGCGTGAGGGCGACAGGGCGCCGATGGCGCTCATCGAAATGGTGGAATAGGCGTTACTGACGCAGGTGGAGCTCTTTAATAACTTAAAAAAAATCGTCCTTGTAGTCGAATACAACGGCAAGCGCTATTGCGGCTTTCAGTGGCAAAAGGGCCAGCCGACCGTACAGGCCGAGCTGGAAAAGGCCATACATAAGCTTACCGGAGAGAGACGGCGGGTCGTGTCCGCCTGCAGGACCGATACGGGCGTGCACGCACTGGGCCAGGTGGTGACATTCTGGACGGGCTCAAAGCTGCCCTGCCGCAAGGTAGTCAGCGGTTTGAACCACTACCTCCCAGCAGACATCTCGGTCAGGGGCGCAGCCACGGTATCGAAGGATTTCAACGTGATGAAGGACGCCGTGCGCCGGGAATACCGCTACCTGATACTCAACAGCAGCACGCGGTCTCCCCTGCTGGACGATTTTTCGTACCATGTCAGTACGAAGCTGGACCTGGGCCTGATGAGCAGGGCCGCCAGGATGCTGAAAGGCGAGCACGATTTTGCCTCGTTTGTCACGGCCTGGGACAGGGAGAAAAGCACCGTACGGCACATATACGAGACGATTTTTAAGAAAGAAGGCAACCTGATCGCCTTTCATGTTGTTGCTAACTCGTTCCTGACGCACCAGATACGGAACATCGTAGGCACGCTGGTGAGGGTGGGAACGGGAAAAACAGGAGTAGACGAGTTTAAAAGAATATTAGAAAGGAAAAAATTGAGCCTGGCCGGGCCAACGGCGCCGGCGCACGGACTCTGCCTGATGAAGGTCACCTACGGGGATAATTCGGAGTTTAAATATGAAAACCTATGCGCCTAAGATAAAAGAGATAGAGAGGAAATGGCACCTGGTTGATGCCGACGGCCAGACATTGGGCAGGCTGTCCGTTCAGGTCGCCAGGATGCTGATCGGCAAGGACAAGGCCATGTTTGCCAATAATATGGATACGGGTGACTTTGTGATCGTGATCAATGCCGCCAAGGTGAGGGTAACGGGCAGAAAGGCGTCCGAAAAGGCATACTACCGCTTTTCCGGCTACCCGGGCGGCATCAGGTCAGTCACGCTGGGCGAGATGCTGCAGAAGCATCCCACACGCGTGATCGAGCATGCGGTGAAGGGCATGTTGCCCAACAGCAGGCTGGGAAGGGCCATGTACAAGAAATTGAAGGTCTATGCCGACGATAAGCATCCGCACCAGGCACAGGTCGGCGGCGAAAAAGTTGCTGTCAAAAGGAAGGCTAAGAAATGAGCGCTGCAACATATCATCGAGGGACCGGCCGGAGGAAGTGCGCCATAGCGCAGGTCAAGCTGTCCTCAGGCCCGGGTGAGATCACCGTCAATGGCAAGCCATACCAGAAGGTATTTGCGCTGGTGGACCACAGGCGCATGGTTGAGCAGCCTTTCCTGGTCACGGATACCGTCGGCAAATACAATGTCGATATCAAGGTGGTCGGCGGCGGAATAACCGGGCAGGCGGGCGCCATAAAGCACGGCATAGCCCGGGCGCTGGTGGATTTGAATGACAGCTTTAAGAGCCCGCTCAGGCAGCACGGTCTGCTGACGCGTGACCCCAGGATCAAGGAGCGCAAGAAGTACGGCCTGAAGAGGGCCCGCAAAGCGCCTCAGTACACCAAGCGTTAAAGCTTCAAAGGATTGTCAGTTAAAATCCCCCTTTGCACAAAAGGGGGATTTTATTTTTCCCCGGCCAGGCGGCTTTTTAACAGGTCTATCTGGGGCACGGGGGTGGGGTCTATGCCGTAGAGCATGGCCAGGTAGAAGCTCACCCAGTCTCCCAGCAGCACCAGGCTCATCATCATGGCCAAGTCGCTGCCGCCCTGGCTGTCTATCACCTTATAAGGTATCTTTTTCAAGCCGAGAAGCTCGCCGGTTACCTCGTAGCGCAGCAGGGTGCGGTGATGTATCGAGGGGCAGCGCAGCATAAGCACGTAAATTTTGCCGGCCATATCGGCCGGGTGGCTATAACCCAGTACGGCATTGTGGTTAAGCTCGGGCAGTATTTCGAAGAAAGTCCAGGCCTTGGCGTTCTCGTTAATCTGAGTTTTCCAGCGTCGCGCCACATCGGAAAGGATTCCTGCCCCGTAGACGACCACGACCTTTTTATGCAGTGTGAGTGCAAGCTGCTTGGCCATGTTCTCCTTTTGGGGCACGTCCTCCTGCCAGCCTTTGTTCAGCTTTTCCAGCAGGGCGGCCATTTCCTCTACCTCTGCCAATTTGCCGCTTAGAAAGCCCAGGTTGTGCATTATGGCCATCAGGGGCAGCAGACTGTACCCCAGGGCCACCCGGGGCGGAGAAACGTGCTGTATGACGAAAAACGGCACGCCCTTTTCCTGGGCCAGGGCGGTAAGCTTGCCGCCGGTGGACGTGACCAGCTTCTTGCAGGGCAGATTTAAGGCCTGCTCGAATCCTGAAAGGGTTTCCTCGGTGTTGCCGGAGTAGCTGGAGGCGATGATCAGCGTTCTATCGTCCACATAGTCCGGCAGGCCGTAGTCACGGTGCACGATCACCTGCGGCCTGCGCAGCTTGAGAGTCAGCGCTTTCAACAGGTCGCCGCCGATGGCGGAGCCACCCATGCCGATTATGACAACCTTGTTTACCTCGGAGTAGTCAGGCGGCAGTTTGAACTCGAGGGCCTGATTCCAGGCCTGTATACACTGGGCGGGCAGCCCGGCTATCTCCCTGCGCATGCCTGCCTTGTCCAGCCTGGCGTACAGCTCCGGGCTATCCAAGTTTGTCATTACTCAACCCCCGATCATTTCCTGGCCGTATTGTAGCAGCTTCTGTACCTCGTCGGCGCTGGTGCTTTCGGCATAAATACGCACCAGCGGCTCGGTCCCGGAGAAACGGATCAGCAGCCAGGACCCGTCCGCCAGCTTATAGCGGAACCCGTCCCTGTTATCCAGCTTGACCACCTTTTGCGACCCTATGGTTGCTATCTCAGTTTGTGCAAGCCTGGCTTTCATATCCGGCATATCCGTGTCGTTCAGGTGCTGGTCGACCCGGTCGAAATAGTGCGGCCCGACCTTCTTATACAGGTCGTTGAGCAGCTGGTGGGGCGTTTTGCCAGTGCGGGACATGTAGTCCAGCAGGTAGAGGGCGGCCAGAACGCCGTCCCTTTCCGGTATGTGGCCCCTGAAGCCGTAGCCGCCGCTCTCCTCGCCGCCCAGCAGGGCTTTCTCCTGCATCATAATGGGAGCGACGTATTTGAACCCCACCGGCGTCTCGAAGACCGGCACCTTGTAAAGCTCACCGATGGTGAAGAGCATGTCGGTCGAGGTAAGCGTCTTAACCAGTGCGCCCTTCTCCTTGCGCACCTCCAGCAAATACATGGCCAGCAGGGCAAAGACCTCCTGCGTGGTGCGGTATTTGCCATTCTCGTCGATCAACCCGATGCGGTCGGCGTCGCCGTCCGTGGCAAAGCCGGCGATGGCGTTGTCCCTGATAACGTGCCGCGCCAGCTTGCCCAGGTTTTTGCCGATAGGCTCGGGCTGTATGCCGGGGAAGAGGGGGTTACGCACCCGGTTGATCTCGTGTATCTGAATCTTGCCGCCATCCAGCAGGGTTTTCAGGTAACCGATGCCTGCCCCGAACATGGAGTCCACCACGATGCGCAGTGGCCGCTGCTTGAGGTAATCGATGTCCACCAGCTTGCCCAGGTGCCTGGCGTAGCTGTGAAAGGGGTCGTGGAAAGAGACCAGCTTCTTTTTGATGGCATCGCGCAGGTCCATGCGGTTTACGCCGCCGCCGGCGATGACCTCGTTGGTGTTATTTTCAATGGTGGAGGCAACCTCGGAAGGTGCGCTGGAGCCGCTGGCCACCTTGTACTTAAAGCCGTTATAGTTTCCGGGATTATGGCTGGCGGTGATCATTATGCCGCCGTCAGCCTGCAGGGCTGTCACCGTGTAGCTTAACACCGGCGTGGGCGCTGCGTTGGGGAGTAAAAAGACCTTTATGCCGTTTGCGGCCAGCACCTCGGCCGATGCGGAGGCAAAATCTTCGGAAGCATAGCGGGTGTCATAGCCTATGACCACTCCCTTCTTGCCCGGCCCGGAGGCTTTCAGATAGTTGGCCACGCCCTGTGCGCAGGCGCGCACATTGTCAAAGGTGAAATCCTCGGCAATGACCGCACGCCAGCCGTCGGTACCGAACTTGATTGTGGCGGACATAGCTACACCCCCGCTTCAGCTTTTAAAACCCTTGCCTTATCCGTTTTTTCCCAGGGGAATTTTACATCGGTGCGTCCGAAGTGGCCGTATGAAGCCGTGGCCCGGTAGATCGGCCTGCGCAGGTCGAAGTACCTGATGATGGCCTCGGGCCGCATATCGAAATGCTTGTGAATCAGTTTGAGTATGGCGGCATCGGGGATCTTCCCCGTGCCGAAGGTCTCAATTGATACGGACAGGGGGTGCGCCACGCCAATGGAATAGGCCACCTGCAACTCCAGCCTGTCTGCCAGGCCGGCGGCCACGCAGTTCTTGGCTATATAGCGGGCCATGTACGAGGCCGAGCGGTCGACCTTGGTGGGGTCCTTGCCGGAGAAGGCGCCGCCGCCGTGACGAGAATATCCGCCGTAGGTGTCCACCAGCAGCTTGCGCCCGGTGAAGCCTGTATCAGATACCGGCCCGCCCACCACAAAGCGGCCGGCGCTGTTTACATATATCTTGGTGTTCTTGTCCATCATGGAAGCCGGTATGACCGGCTTGATCACCTTCTGGATAATGTCCCGCCGGATGGTTTCATTGTCCGGCTCGGGATCGTGGTGCGCGCCGATGACTATGGCCTCTATCCTCTTGGGCTTGCCGTAGCTGTATTCCACTGTTACCTGTGACTTGCCGTCTGGCCGCAGGTAGGGCACAATTTTCTTCTTGCGTGCTTCGGCTAGCCTCATAGTCAGCTGGTGAGCCAGTGATATGGGCAGCGGCATCAGCTCCGGCGTCTCGTTGCAGGCATAGCCGAACATCATGCCCTGGTCGCCTGCGCCTGTCAGGTCCAGCTCATCCACTTTCTTGCTGCCCCTGACCTCCAGCGCCTTGGATACTCCGGCGTTGATGTCCGGCGATTGTTTTTTAATGGATACGATGGTGGCCAGGCTCTGGTAGTCGAACTGGTATTCGGGCTTGGTATAGCCGATCTCTTTGACGATGTTTCTGACCACATCGGGTATCTCCACGTAGGTCTTGGTGGTCACCTCGCCCAACACTATGACCAGGCCAATGGTCACGGCGACCTCGCAGGCCACCCTGGACCGTGGGTCATCCTTGATCATGGCATCCAGTATTCCGTCTGCCACCTGGTCGCAAAGCTTGTCGGGATGGCCTTCAGTTACCGATTCGGACGTGAAGAAATACTTGGGCGAACGCATAAAGGTATTGTTCATTGGATCTCCTTTTGGTTTAAGTTCCCTCTTCCCAGCTGGTCAGGTATTTCTGCTGCTCACGGGTAAGCCTGTCGATGGCTATATCCATGGATTTCAGCTTCAACCTGCCCACCTCACTATCAATCTCCAATGGGACGGGGTATACCTGGGGCTTGAGCCCCCTGTTCTTCACCAGGTGCTCGAGGGAAAGCGCCTGGTTGGCAAAGCTCATGTCCATCACGCTGGCGGGATGGCCCTCGGCTGCGGCCAGGTTGATCAGCCTGCCCTCGCCCAGCAGGTTGATTCGCCTGCCGCCTGCCAGGCTGTATTCATCCACAAAAGGCCTGATCCTATTCTTAGATTTAGCCATCGCCTCCAGCGCAGGTATGTTTATCTCAACGTTAAAATGGCCGCTATTGGCCAGTATGGCGCCGTCCTTCATGCAGGAGATGTGCGCCCTGTCGATCACGTGGCGGTCCCCGCTGACGGTTATGAACACGTCCCCGACTTTCGAGGCGTCAAGCAGCGGCATGACCTGGTAGCCGTCCATAGCGGCCTCCAGCGCTGAAATCGGGTCCACCTCGCAGACTATGACCAGCGCTCCCATGCCCTGGGCTCGGCGGGCCACGCCGCGGCCGCAGTAGCCGTAGCCGCAGACGACCACGTTCTTGCCGGCCCAGAGTATATTGGTGGCGCGGGTGATGCCGTCTATCGTGCTCTGCCCGGTGCCGTAGCGGTTATCAAAGAAATGCTTGGTCTTGGCATCGTTCACAGCTATTACGGGGTACTTCAGCTCTTTGTCTTTGGCCATGTTCCTCAGCCTGATGACACCGGTGGTTGTCTCCTCCGTGCCGCCTATCACGTTACGCAAAAGGCCGGTCTTCTCCCGGTGGATGGTGCTCACCAGGTCGGCGCCGTCGTCTATGGTCAGCTGCGGCTTGTGCTCCAGGGCGGCCATGATGTGCTTGTAATAAGTCTTGTTGTTTTCACCCTTGATGGCGAATACAGGGAAGCCCTGCTTGACCAGCGCAGCAGCCACATCGTCCTGCGTGCTCAGGGGGTTTGAAGCGCACAGCACCAGCTCGGCCCCGCCGGCCTCAAGCGTGTAGGCCAGGTGGGCCGTCTCGGTGGTGATGTGCAGGCAGCCCGAGACGCGCACGCCCTTGAGGGGCTTTTCCCTGGCGAACCTGGCCTGTATCAGCTTTAACACGGGCATCTGATGGCTCGCCCACTCGATGCGCAACCTGCCTTCAGCAGCAAGTTTGATGTCTTTGACGTCGTAATTCATAGCGCGGCCAGCCTCTCCAAAATCAGTCCAATAATATTACCTGATAGATACGTGGTGTCAAGTACGAGATGATTTTGTGCAGGAATTTCGTCAACGCTTTCAAAATCCTTCTTGATCTGCGGGAAGATCTCCCAGCGGCCGTCGGAAACCGATTGCTCTTTACTTCGTATCTCCAGCCATTTCTTGATGGTCTGCTCGTCCGCCACGCACTCGATGACCAGAAAATCGGCCCCGCATTCCGCCGCCAGCTTCTGCGCCTGGAGGCGCTCCGCCTTCTTGCGGAACGAGGCGTCCAGAATGACGGAATGCCCCTGTTTGAGCTGCCCGGCGGCCCGGCGGAAAAGCTCGTCATAGGTTTTGCGCGTGGACTCCGGGGCATAGATGCCCGCGTCGAAGCTGTCATGGTGCCGCTCTGTGGGCGCTACACCGGCCAGCTGTTTGCGGATGACGTCAGAAGAGAGCACGGAGAAGCCCAGCCCGGTTGCAGCCAGCCCGGCTACGGTGGTCTTGCCGGTGCCTATCAGCCCGGTCATTATGATCAGGACCGGCCTGGTCCGGGCGTATTTGTGCGCCAGGTTAAAGTACAGCCCGGCTTCGGCGGCAATGGCCTTCTTATCTTCAATATGGGGGTCGTCGTACTTGAAGCAGGCTACCTTGCCTCTGACATAGGCCCTGTAGCACTTGTAGAAATCGAGCAGGCCGGCCACCCCGCCGTCGCCGCTCTCTTTGACGTAAGCCCCGATGAAATCATTGGAGAGGTCGGCCCGTCCGTAGCGGTCCAGGTCCATGGCCAGGAAAGCCACCTCCGAGGCCACGTCACAGTAGCGGAACCTGTCGTTGAACTCGATGCAGTCGAAAATATAGATTTCATCGGCAAAGCATACGTGGGCTGCATGCAGGTCCCCGTGGCAGTCCCTGGTGCGTCCGGCCGCGGCCCTGCTGCGCAGCTCGCCCTCGTGCTCATTGAGGAAACGGTTGGTGTAGTCCATGATGAAGTCGTATGTCCGCCGGGGGATGATGCCGCCAATATATTTTTTCGTCTGCGAGAAGTTTTCATCGGTATTGGTCTTGATCATCTGCGGGGAGCCGAAGGAGCTTATAGTTGCGCTGGTTGCAGCCCTGCGGTGGAAATCGGCGACTATGCCGGCCACCAGCTGCAGCATCTCTGTGGTAACCAGGCTCTGCGGCAGCAGAACGTCCATGGTACGGTCGCGCGGCAGCTGCTTCATTTTAACCGCGTACTCGATTGTTTCTCCCTTGCCTCCGATAGTAATAGCGGGGCCTGATTGGGTTACGGGGACTACTCCCAGGTAGGCGGACGGACAGAGACGGCGGTTGAGCTCCACCTCCTGCCCGCAGAAATACTGCCTTTTCTCCAGCGTGGTGTAGTCCAGGTAGCCCAGGTTGACAGCCTTCTTGGTCTTGTAGGCATATTGCCCGGTGAGAAAGATAAAGGACATCTGCGTCTGTATCAGCTCCACTTTCAAGGGCTTTTCGGCATAGATTTCAGGATTCAGCAGAGCGCGTACATAGGCGGGAAGTTGAGAGGACATGACAGGGGATATTTTAACAGTTTTATGTATAGTATGTCTTTGAAGCTGGCAGGGGTCAGCCAGCGGCCTGGCTTTTGTTCTCGGCGCCCAGCCTGTCCATCCAGTCTATGGACTTGAGCTGCTTTTCCAGCACGTACTTGATGTTCTCGCGCAGCAGGCTTTTGATCTCGTTTGTAAGCTCGGAGCTCAGTTTGACCCTGCTGGCGGTGGCGTAGTCACATTGCAGCCACAGGCGCAGCACCTTGAGCGCGTTGACGGAGAGAACTTTGGCGCCCATGTCAGGGTAGCCGCACTCCCGGCAGAGCGCCCCGCCCTGCGCAGGGTTAAAATAGTTTACCTCGGCCTGAAGCTCCCTGCCGCAGTTAGCGCACTTCTGGAACTGCGGCCTGTATCCCAGGTGGCTGAGCAACCTCAGCTCGAAATAGCGCAGCAGCCGCTCCATGTCTCCTGTTTCAGAAAGCTGTCTGAGCGTGTTCAGAAGCAGGGTGAACAGCTCCCTGTCCTCGACGTTCTCCTCGGTGAAATTGTCCATGAGCTCCGAGAGGTAGAAGCCGGCGGACATCAGCTCCAGGCTCTCCCTGACGGGCAGGAAGTTATCGATGGCCTGCGCCTGGGTGATGATATCCAGGTTGCGGCCCCTGGCCAGCATCAGCTGGCTGTGGGCCAGGAGCTCAACGTTGCCGCCCAGCTTGCTGCCCGGCTTCCTGGAGCCCTTGGCGATGGCCCTTACCTTGCCGCAGTCCAGCGTGAACAGCGTGAGCAGGCGGTCGGCTTCGCTGAACTTGGTCCTCTTGATGATGATGGCTTCTGTCTGGTAGCTGCGCGGGGCGGTGGGCAAGGCCTACATCTCCTGCCTGCCCTCCAGGGCACGGCTGAGGGTAACATCGTCGGCGTATTCGAGGTCCCCGCCGAAGGGAAGACCGCGGGCCAGCCTGGTGACGCGTATGCCCAGCGGTGAAATCAGGCGCTGGATATACATGGAAGTGGCCTCACCCTCTACGTTGGGGTTGGTGGCCAGTATGACTTCACGCACCCGGCCATTGGCCAGGCGGTCCAGCAACTCCCTGATGTGCAGGTCCTCGGGCTTGATGCCATCGCTGGGCGAGATGACCCCGTGCAGCACGTGGTAAAGGCCGCGGAACTTCCTGGTGCGCTCCAGGGGCATGATGTCGATGGGCTCCTCCACCACGCAGATGATGCTGGTATCACGCGTCTGGTCCCCGCATATGCCGCAGGGGTCGGAATCGGTGATATTCAGGCAGGCCGAGCAAAGCTTTAAATTGTCCTTTATGCCCAGAATGGCGTCGGCCAGGTCCCGCGATCTCTCGGGAGGGGCCTGCAGCAGGTGATAGGCCAGACGCTGCGCCGTCTTGGGCCCGATGCCCGGCAGCTTACTGAGCTCTTCTATCAGCCTGGATATCGGCTTGGCTGTGGTGGGAAAATCCGGAGTCAAAGGTCGCTCCTAAAAAAGTCCCGGTATCTTCAGCCCGCCCGTAAGCTTGCCCATGCTCTGGGCAGCCATCTCCTGTGACTTGTGGATCGCCTCGTTACAGGCGGCCAGGACCAGGTCCTGCAGAAATTCAACGTCCTCTGAATTTATAACGTCGGGCGAGATGGTGATTGATTGTATCTGCTGGTGTCCGTTGATAACTATCTTTATAGCCCCGCCGCCGGCCGTCACCTCTATATTCGTTTTCTCCAGCTCTTCCTGGGCCTTGACCAGCTTGGCCTGGAGCTCCTGTATCTGACGCAGGTTAAATTGGCTCATTTCTCCTCCGTTTCTGCATTCTCCTCAATGATTTTTGCGCCCATATTGAGGGCGGCCTCCACCAGGTGGTTGCTGCTGGCCGGCTTCAGCTCCGATTTTGGGCCCTGCGGCATCATGATACAGACTACTGTGTAGGTGTGCCCGAAGACCTCCTTGAGCTTTTTCTCTATGAGGTGCAGGTATTTGCGGTTATCAATATAACTCTTGTGGAACTCATGGTAAAAACCCAGCAGCAGGTCCTGGCCCTTGATCTCCACCGGCTCGCAGGCATGCCGCAGCCGAGCGTCCAGGTTGCCCTGTGAACCCTCGCCCCGCATGGAGTTGATGAAGTCCTTCCAGTGCAACCGCAGGTACTCCAGGTCGCCGGGGTCATCCATTTTAAGCGGCTCGGACAGCTTGGGCGGCTCGCCGGCCGGGTAGCTCTCATCGGACGGGGGCGGGTTAGCGGAAGCCGTGGATTCGGCCACTTTGGGCGGCCTGCTGACCAGGCTGGCAGGACGCGCATATTCACCACCGGGCCTGGTAATGCGCGGGGCTGCCGGCGCCGGTCGCGAATACTGGCTTTCCCTTGACGAGCCCTCTGCGGAGGCCATTTTATCCCTGTTGTGCTGTGCCAGGACGCTCTCCACCAGCGCCAGCTCGAGCGGCAGGGGGGAGAAGCTGTCCATGCGCATATCGATGTTGCTGAATAGCTTGACCGTGTTCAGCAGGTAGTCCAGGCTGGCGCCTGAGGCTATCTTCTGCATCTCGGCCAGGTCGTCGGCCGTGGCATCCACCATCTCCCCCGAGCCTGACTTGGCCAGCAGAAGCTGGCGCAGGTAGTCCACCAGCTCCCGGTTGAACTGCCTGAGATCCAGGCCTTCGGCGGAGACGGCGTTGATGACCTTGAGGCCGGAAGATATATCCTTGGCTAAGACGCAGCGGGTGAGCTCCTGTATGCGCAGGTCCCCGGTGATGCCCAGCATGGCCTTGGCCTGTGCCAGTTCGATGCTGTTGCCGTAGTAAGTTATCAGCTGCTCCAGCAGGTTGGTGGCGTCACGCAGGCTGCCGGTGGTTACCTTGGCTATCAGCTTGAGCGCCTCCGGTTCCAGCCTGACGCCCTCTTTTTCGCAGATATAAGACAGGCGGGAGACCACGGCGCTGCTGGAAAGGCGGTGGAAATCGAAGCGCTGGCAGCGGGAAGTGATGGTGGAGATTATTTTGTGCGGGTCGGTGGTGGCCAGGATGAAAATAACGTGCGGAGGAGGCTCCTCCAGCGTTTTGAGGAAGGCGTTTGCGCCTTCCCTGGTTATCATATGGACTTCGTCGATTATATAGACTTTATAGTGCAGGGCGTTGGGCGAATAGTTCACCCGCTCCTTGAGCTCGTTCATATCGTCGATGCCGCGGTTGGAGGCCTCGTCGATCTCGATTATATCCAGTGCGCTGCCCTGGTTGATGGCGTTGCAGGAATCGCAGCTGTTGCATGGCTCTCCTTCTATTGGATTGCGGCAGTTGACAGCCTTGGCCAGTATACGGGCCGTGCTGGTCTTGCCGCTGCCGCGCGGGCCGCAGAACAGGTAGGCATGGGCGATCCTGCTGCTTTTTATGGCATTGCGGAGAGTCTGGACTACGTGTTCCTGGCCGGCTACTTCGCTGAATGTCTGGGGACGCCACTTGCGGTAGAAAACCTGGGAGGTCATGGTGAAATCATTATACCGCAACCGCGCGAGGGCTGAAACCGATTCCCTGCCGGCCAAGGCAGGTTTATAATGCAATGGCGGCCTCGCTATGCTATAATCATGCGTTAAAGAGTTTTCTAGGAGTAATTACGTTGGACAAGGAAAAGAAGCAAGCCCTAATGAAGAGCTATGCTATACACGAAAAAGATACTGGCTCTTCTGATGTTCAGATCGCGGTTCTCACCGAGAGGATTAACCAGCTGTCTGGACATTTGAAGGACCATTCTCATGATCAGCATACACGTCGATCTCTTCTCAAGCTTATCGGGAGGCGCAGGCGGCTGCTCGCTTATTTGAGCAGGGAGGACCTCAACCGCTACCGCACAGTTATAGGCAAGCTGGGCCTACGCAAATAAATATAGCAGGTTATTATTATGCCCCAGAACTTTAAGTGCAATATTGGGGACAGAGAGCTTGTCATCGATACTGGCAAGCTGGCCCAGCAGGCCGACGGCTCTGTAACCATCCGCTATGGAGATACCATAGTCCTCGTTACCGCCTGTATCAGCGAAGAGGCCAGGGAGAACAGCGACTTCGTACGCCTGACGGTTGACTACGAGGAACGCCACTATGCCGTCGGCAAGATACCCGGGAGCTTTATGCGGCGTGAAGGCCGCCCCGGCGAGCAGGCCACGCTGGCCGCGCGCCTGTGCGATCGCTCCATCCGCCCGCTCTTTATAAAGAGCCTTCCCAATGATATACAGGTGGTTATCACTGTCCTGTCCACCGACCAGGAGAACGATCCCGACGTGCTGGGCGTCATAGGCGCTTCGGCGGCACTGACGATCTCCAGCATCCCGTTTTACGGCCCTATAGGAGCCACGAGGATAGGCTATATAGACGGCAAGATGGTGATAAACCCGTTACTGCCGCAGATGAATGACAGCCTCCTTGACCTGGTCGTGGCCAGCAGCAAAGAGAATATCGTCATGGTGGAAGCCGGCTGCAAGGAGATAGACCCTCAAATTTACCTGGAAGCCGTCAAGCTGGCCCATGAAGAGAACCAGAAGATAATCAAGCTCCAGGAGGAGCTCCAGGCGGCCATCGGCAAGCCCAAGCGCAATACAGAAGGTTATGGTCTGAATCCGGAGCTTATCTCACAGGTAAGCGCTGATTTCGGGCAGGCGCTGGCAGCTGCACTCGAGAACCACAGGGAATCGAGACAGGCGGAGGTCCACAGGCTGACTGCGGAAGCCAGGGAGAAGCTGAAGGAGCAGTTCGCCGAGTCTGAGATTGGCTTTGCTGTGGACGAGGTTCTTAAGAAAGCCTGCCGGGCCAGGATTTTAAGCACGCAAAAGCACGTGGATGGCCGTGAGATCAAGCAGATCAGGCCGCTCAGCGCCGAGGTGGGGCTGCTGCCCCGCACGCACGGCTCCGGGCTGTTCTCACGCGGCCAGACACAGGTGCTGACCATCACCACACTGGGATCGCTGGGACAGGGCCAGACGATTGACGACCTTGGAATTGAAGACGTGAAACGCTTTATGCACCACTATAACTTCCCTCCCTATTCCAACGGCGAGGTCAAGAGAATGGGTTCGCCGGGAAGAAGGGAGATCGGCCACGGAGCGCTGGCGCACAAGGCCATCCTGCCGGTTTTACCCACTGAACAGGATTTTGCCTACGCCATCCGGCTGGTATCCGAGGTGTTGAGTTCGAACGGGAGCACCTCCATGGGCAGCGTTTGTGCCTCAACCCTGTCCCTGATGGACGCCGGGGTGCCGATCAAGGCCCCGGTAGTTGGCATAGCCATGGGCCTGGTCACGGACAAGGACGACCCGGAAAAGTACGTTATCCTGACAGACATCGAGGGCATGGAAGACTTCTATGGCGACATGGATTACAAGGTAGCCGGCACGGTCAACGGGATTACGGCCATCCAGCTGGACATCAAGCTGCGGGGCATACATCAAGACGTGCTGGCCAAGGCCACCATGCAGGCCAGGGAAGCTCACTGGACGATTCTGGACAAGCTGAAGGAGGCCATTGCTGAAGTTCGCCCGGCGCTGAGCAAATATGCGCCGCGCATGTATAAGATCACCATCGACCCGTCCAAGATAGGGGCCCTGATAGGCCCGGGCGGCAAGAATATTAAGGCCATCATCGAGGAGACCAAGACGACCATCGAAGTATCCAACGATGGCACAGTGGTCATCGGCTCAGCCAGCGAAGAGGCCGCCCAGGCGGCCATCCACAGGGTGGAAGGCCTCACGCAGGACGTCGAGGTGGGCGCCATCTATACGGGCAAGGTCACCAGGATCCAGAATTTCGGCGCCTTCGTTGAGGTGCTGCCCGGCAAAGAGGGGCTGGTACATATCAGCGAGCTGGCTGACCACCATGTGGCCAAGGTTGAAGACGTGGTCAAGATAGGCGACGAGATAATGGTTAAAGTTACGGAGATTGACCGGCTTGGACGCATCAACCTTTCGCGTAAAGCCGTATTCAGTGAGCAGACCGGATCCGGCGGCGAGAAGAAATTTGACAGAGAAAGACCTCCAATGCATCCCAGGCCGCCCCACAGGCCGGGCCATCCGGCCCGGGCAGGCCTGCCTTCCAGGGAGCGAAGGCCCGAGTCCAGGCACCATACGGATAAGAGCTAAAAAATCAGTCCGGGCAGGGCCCGGCGAGGTTACTGATATGGCTCAGATTAAGGTTATTGTCAATGGTGGCTTAGGCAGGATGGGGCAGCAGGTGGTCAATGCCGTAGCTGCCGATCCGGAGCTTGAGCTGATAGGAGCCGCTGATATAAAAGCGGCAGTTGAGGGCCTGCCTGCTCCGGTCAAATCCGGGAGTGTGCCGTTGCGACCCAGCCTTGGTTCGCTGCTTGAATTCCTGCATCCCGATGTGGTGGTCGACTTTACGGTAGCCGAGTCCGGCATGGATGCCGCCAGGCGCAGCCTGCAGAGCGGGGCCTGTATCGTTATGGGGACCACCGGCCTGAATGAGGAAAACCTAAACGAAATCAACCAGCTGGCGTTAAAACATAATAAGGGTGCAGTGGTGGCTGCCAACTTTGCCATCGGAGCCGTTATGTTGATGCATCTGGCAAAGATCGCGGCCAGGTATTTTGACAATGCCGAGATCATCGAGCTGCACCACGATAAGAAACTCGATGCGCCATCGGGTACGGCGCTGGCCACGGCCAGGGCCATGGGGAAATCCCGCGGCAAGCCCTTTAACTACCCCAGGACCGAGAGGGAAACGCTGCAGGGGACCCGCGGCGGGCAGTCTGAAGGCATATCCATTCACAGCGTGAGGCTGCCCGGACTGGTAGCCAGCCAGGAAGTTATCTTCGGCGCACTGGGCCAGACGTTGAGCTTGCGGCACGATATGCTCAGCAGGGAAAGCTTTATGCCGGGCGTGATACTGGCCGTAAAAGAGGTCGTCAAACGTAAAGGCCTGGTTTTTGGACTGGATGTACTTCTAAATTTGGGAGACTGATATGAATGACGGTTACCACGTAGCGATTGTAGGCGCCACCGGCATGGTAGGGCAGGAGTTCATCAAGGTGCTCCTGCAGAGAAAATTCCCGGCGGCGTCAATACAGTTATTTGCTTCCGACCGTTCAGCCGGCAAGAAACTGTTCGTGGGACATCAGGAGAAAGTGGTCAAGGAGACTGCCAATGATTCCTTTGACAACGTGGATATCGCGCTGTTTTCCGCCGGCTCGGAGATCAGCAAGCATTTTGCGCCAATTGCGGCCAAGGCCGGCGCGCTGGTCGTGGACAACAGCGCTGCCTGGCGCATGGACCCGCGTGTGCCGCTGGTGGTCCCTGAAGTGAATGTTGACGACATCAAGAAGCACAAGGGCATAATTGCCAACCCGAACTGCTCGACCATCCAGATGGTGGTGGCGCTTTATCCGCTGCACAAGGTCAACCCGATCAAGCGCGTGACAGTGGCCACTTACCAATCGGTCTCGGGCACGGGCATTGCCGCAGTGGAGGAGCTGACCAAGCAGTCCAAGGTGGTGCTGGAAGGCGGCAACGTTGTGCCGCATGTCTACGCCCACCAGATTGCCTTCAACCTGCTTCCTGAGATAGATGTCTTCCTGGAGAACGGCTACACCAAGGAAGAGTGGAAGATGGTGGAAGAGACACGCAAGATCATGCACGCGGAAAACATTGCAGTTTCAGCCACCTGTGTGAGGGTGCCTGTCTTCGTCAGCCACAGCGAGGCAGTTCAAATTGAGTTTACTGAGTATATGTCACCGGAAGAAGCGCGCGGCATCCTGAGCAAGGCGCCGGGCGTGAAGGTTTTGGATGACCCCAACGTCAGCCTGTATCCGCAGCCCTGGCTGGCCGCAGGCACTGACGAGGTCTACGTCGGCCGTATCAGGTCAGATGCTTCCTTTCTTAACGGGCTGGTTATGTGGGTGGTCTCGGATAATATTCGCAAGGGGGCTGCACTCAATGCCGTGCAGATAGCTGAAGAGGCCATAAAGCGGGATTGGGTCAAACAGTCCAGTAAATAGCCTGAGGAGGACGCGATGAAGAAGTTCGGACGTTTACTAACAGCTATGGTCACGCCCATGGACAGCAGGGGCAAGGTGGACTACGCGCAGGCTAAAAAACTGGCCAGGGCCCTGCTGGCCTCCGGCAACGACGGGCTGGTGGTATCCGGGACGACCGGAGAAAGCCCCACACTGACGGCGGAGGAGAAGCTGCGCCTGTTTGCGGAGGTGAGGTCTGCCGTGCCTGCCAAAGCCACGATCGTGGCAGGAACGGGCAACTACAACACGCACGAGAGCATAGAGCTGACCAAACAGGCGGAGAAGACCGGCGTGGATGCCTGCCTGCTGACGGTGCCCTACTACAACCGTCCTACGCAGGACGGGCTATATGAACATTTCAAGGCCATCGCCGGCTCTACCAGGCTGCCCTGCATAGTTTATAACGTGCCCTCCCGCACCGTGACAAACCTGACGGCCGACACGGCCGTTAAGCTCAGCAAGATCGATAACATTGTGGGCATCAAGGAGGCCAGCGCCGATTTTGTGCAGATAGCCAAGATAATCGAGGGCGCAGGTAAGGACTTCCTCGTATATAGCGGCAATGACGGCGACACCTTCCCCATACTCGGCCTGGGCGGGTACGGCGTCATCGGTGTGATCACGCACCTGATAGGCAAGCAATACAAGAAGATGATTGACGATCTCCTGGCTGGCCGTATCGAGCAGGCTGCAAAACTGCACCGGGGCTTCTTGCCCCTGGTGAACGCCATGTTCCTGATCGGCAACCCCATGCCCATCAAGTATGCCCTGAACTACGTGGGCTTCAGGGTGGGCAAGCCGCGCCTGCCGCTGGTGGAGCCTGACGAAAAGACCAGGGCGGCCATCGAGCAGACGCTGAAGAAATATAAGATAGACCTGCCGGTTAAGTAAGGCTGTCAAACTGAAGAGCGCCCACCGCTAAGGCGTCACAGCACGTTCTTGATTACAATGCTCTCATCGCGCCTGGGGCCGATGGAGATGACGTGGAAGCGGCAGCCGATGAGTTCCTCAAGCCGGTTGATGTAGCGTCGAGCGTTGGCCGGCAGCTTCTTAAAATTGCGCACGTTCCTAGTGGAAGCCTTCCAGCCCGGAAGCTCTTCATAGACAGGCGTGCAGTTTTCCAGCCCGGCCGAGTCTGCCGGGAAGCGGTCGTACTGCCTGTCGCCCATCTTGTAGGCGACGCATATCTTAACGGTCTCCATCTCATCCAGCACATCCAGCCGCGTTAGAATGCCGCTGGTGAATCCGTTGAGCTCTGTGCTGTAACGTCCCACTACTGCGTCAAACCAGCCGCACCTGCGCGCCCTGCCGGTGGTGGCGCCGTATTCATGCGCCCGCTGCCTGATGTACTCGCCGGTCTCGTCCTTGAGCTCGGTGGGCATGGGGCCGCTGCCGACCCTGGTTATGTAGGCCTTGAAAATGCCCACCACGCTGGTTATCTTGCAGGGGTTGATGCCTGACCCTATGCAAGCACCCGCAGCCAGCGGTGACGAGGACGTAACGAAGGGGTAAGAGCCAAAATCGGGGTCGAGCATGGTGCCCTGTGCGCCTTCCAGCACAACGTTGTGGTTATTGCGCACCATATCGCTGATCATGGCGGTAGTGTCCTTTATATAGGGAGCCAGGCGCCGGGCATAGCCGGCGTATTCATTGTAGACGGCCTCCAGGTCAAGGGCAGGCATATTATGTATCTTGGTAAGGATCTCATTTTTGGAAGCCAGTATGGCGGCCAGCCGCGTCTTGAATGCCTGGGCATCCAGCATGTCGCAGGTGCGGATGCCGCGCCGTGCGGCCTTATCGGCGAATGCAGGCCCTATGCCTTTCTTGGTTGTGCCGATGGCCCCGTCGCCGCGCTGCTCCTCCTCCAGGCCATCCAGCAATATATGCCAGGGCATAATCAGATGGGCGCGGTTGCTGATATGCAGGTTGGATACATCCACACCTCTCGACTTCAGGTCGTCCAGCTCTTCCAGCAGTACCCTGGGATTAACAACGACCCCGTTGCCGATAATACAGATGGCCCGCGGGTAGAATATCCCGGAGGGCACAACGTGCAGCTTGAACTCACCCTTGGGATTAAGGACAGTATGGCCTGCGTTGTCTCCCCCGGAGAAACGTATGACCGCATCCGCCTTTTCCGCAAGCAGGTCTACGATTTTTCCTTTGCCTTCATCGCCCCACTGGGCGCCGATCACAGCTATAACTGCCATATAATTTTCCTCCCGCGGACATACCTATATCATTCTTGTAACGTCCGGGAGCTATAAAAGATTACTAAATCTACCCTCGGGACATGTAGTTCTTGCCCCAGTAATAGAGGAGAGCACCGCCGCCCAAGAGGAGCACTACAAGGCCTGTTAAAATAGTGAGGAAAATGAGCAGCGGCATATTAGTATTCGCCAGGCGCAAGCCCGTTGCCGCCAGCACAATGCCGGCCGCTATCAGCAATAGCGCCAGCACCGCCAGGCTCGAAAGACTTAGTTCAAAGGTTCTATCGCTCATTTCCCCGCCTTTGCACTTTAAACAACTCCTTCTTATTTTCTAGCCTGCCGCCAGACGTGTACAAAACGCTGTCCGACGGTCACAAAAGAAAGGACTACTACTATGGCCAGAGCTATAAAGACCTGGCTCAGGAGCAGTCCGAGCGCTAATATTATAACCCTCTCAACACGAGTAAACAAGCCTACGGTGCAACTGATATTCATGCCCTCCGCCCGGGCCCTGATATAGCTTGTCAGGAAAGAACCGATCATGGCCAGGAAGATCATCACCAGCTCGCAGGTCACGTCGTACGGCCATACGGATATGCTGGTAACGAAGATGAAGCTTAAGAATATGGCGCCTTCCGTAACGCGGTCCACCGTTGAGTCCAGAATTGCGCCGAAGCGGGTGACCTTCTCCATGTAGCGCGCCAGGGCGCCGTCCAGCAGGTCGAACAGGCCGGCCAGCAGGAATATAATACCGCCCCAGACAAGTTGTCCAAAGCCGATGGTGACCGCAGCAGCCAGGTTCAGAACCAGGCCTATAAGTGTCATGACGTCAGGCGTGAGCTTGAGCTTGCTGATCAGCGGCACAATCGGGCCGGTGAGCATGGATCCAGCTTTTCTGCGAAATTCCTGTAAATTCAATTCATTATTCCTCTAATCAGCGTTTGGCCAGTGACAGATAGTAGTCCATTACCTGGCGGCTGACGTTCTCCCAGCTGTATTTTTCAGCGGTTACCAGCCCGTTGTGGGCCATCTTGAGCCTTAACTGCTTGTCGTGTATCAGGGTGAGCAGGGCATTGGCTATAGAACGGCGGTCCCTGGGCGTAGCCAGCAGCCCCTCCTGACCATGGGTCATCACACTAGAGTAACCCGGTATGCTGGTGGCCACCACGGGCTTACCGCTGGCCATGGCCTCCAGAAGCACTATCCCGAAGCTTTCTCCGCTGTTTGCAGGAGAGCAGAAGATATCCGCCGTGCGATAGTAGCGGGGAAGTTCGTCAAAAGGGACGAACCTGGTAAATACGGCCTGGTCAGGTATCAGCCTCTTAGCCAGCAGCTCGTATTGATAGCGTAGTTTCAAGCCGGGGCCGGCAATGATGAGACGAAAGTCAGGGAAATCCTTCCTGACAATGGCGCAGGCGTGGATCAGGTCATCAACGCCCTTGCGCTCCTCCAGCCGGCCGACGAAGAGAATATTCAGCTTGCCGTCGTTGTAGTCATCGCACAGCGGCCCCTCCGGCTTGAAGTGCTCGGTGTCAACGCCGTTGGGGATGATGCGGTAGTCCGCCGGCAGGTAACGACGGATGTAGTTGAGCGCTGGCTGTGAAACTGCTATCTTGCCGCTCAGCTTGGGGCCGAGAGAACGCATTATGGGTTGTCCCAGCCAGTAGCCCAGCGATCGCTCGTGGCAGGCATGAAACGTGCCAACATTCAGCGTCTCTGATTCGATCAGGCAGCTGAGGCAGAGCAGGGGGATAAACGGTTCGTGCAGGTGAATGATGTCGAAGCTCTCCCTCTGCAGCACCCTTTTGACCTGGTATGGCAGCCAGGGTGAGAGGGGTATGCGCGCCGTAGTTCCCCCGTAGGGAATGGGCAGCGGCCTGCCCACCGCCGTTACATCCTCGTCGAAGTACTGCGTGCCTTTCCTGCGCACGGGAGCTATGATCTGCACATCCTGTCCCAGCAACTGAAGGTAGTGAGCCAGGTATGAAACGTGGTTGATCACGCCGCCGGGATGCGAATAGTCATATGGTGAAACCAGCCCGATCTTCATTCGTCCGCCGTTAAAAGCTCTCTTGAACTGTTAATCACTTAGTATGGCCTAGTATTTCAGACAGATTCGGGTAAGGTGATCGGCTGCTGCTGGTCCTTGCCGCTTATAAACTGCTCCACGCGCCTGCGGCATTCATCGTCGGAGTATTGTATAGGCGGTGATTTCATGAAGTATGAGCTGGGCCCGACTATAGCGCCGGCCAGGCCGCGGTCCTTGGCGATTTTGAGGCAGCGGACGGCGTCTATGACCACGCCGGCAGAGTTGGGGCTGTCCCACACTTCCAGTTTACATTCCAGGTTCAGCGGCACGTCGCCGAATGTCCGGCCCTCCATGCGAATATGACAGAATTTGCGGTCCAGCAGCCACGGCACATAATCGCTGGGCCCGACATGTATGTTGTCAGGATTCATCTCATAGTCAAGCTGTGAAGTGACGGCATTGGTCTTGGATATCTTTTTGGATTCCAGCCTCTCACGCTCCAGCATGTTATAGAAGTCCGTGTTGCCGCCGAAGTTGAGCTGGTAGGTCCGCTCCAGTTTAACGCCGCGGTCCCGGAACAGCCTGGTGAGAACCCTGTGCACGATGGTAGCGCCTACCTGCGATTTAATATCATCCCCCAATACGGGCAGGCCGAAGTCCTTGAAGCGGGTGTGCCAGTAAGGCTCCCTGGCTATGAACACAGGGATGCAATTGACCAGGCCGACCCCGGCATGAAGCAGTTGCTCGATATACCACTTGGTGGCGTGCTCACTGCCTACCGGCAGGTAGTTAATGGCTACATCGGCCTTAACCTCTTTGAGTATGTTGACGATGTCAGCCGTGGGGCCGGGGGCCTTCTCAATGATTTTTCCCAGGTACTTTCCCAGGCCGTCGTGTGTCATGCCGCGAACGACCTTGACGCCGGTTGACGGGACGTCGCAGAACTTGTACGTATTATTGGGCGGTGAGAAGATGGCATCAGCCAGGTCCTTTCCGACCTTGTTCTTGTCAATGTCTATGGCTGCTACGAAATTTATGTCTTTGATATGATAGCCGCCCAGGTTTACGTGCATCAGGCCGGGCACGAACTCATTGTCTTTGGCCGACTTATAATAGTGCACTCCCTGCACGAAAGAGGATGCACAATTTCCGACTCCAATGATTGCCACATTGATTTTTCCCATTTTGGTTTACTCCTTTCTGACGAATGACGCTATCAGGACGCTATATTATGGCTGTCACCCAACATCTGGTCAATGATCTTGCGCGGCCGAACCAGCCACATGGGAATTTTTGATTCATGTAATATTTTATCGGCTACGCTGCCCAGCACCCAGCGGGCTATGCCGCTTCTTCCATGGGTGGACATGGCTATAAGGTCTGCCTTCTCGTGTTTGGCTACATCGACGATCGTTGCTGCCGGGTCACCGGACAGTATCTGCGCCGAGACCTTTATGCCCTTTTCCGTAAGCCTTTTATGCACCTTCTCCAGGTATTTTTGGCCTGCTTCATGCATGGCCTTGACGAATTGAACAAACTCCGGGCCGAGGATGCGCGCCTCCACGGCATGGGGCTCAGGTATCACGTGCAGTAATATAATCGACGCCCCGGTCTTCATGGCCACCGCCTCGGCATCGCGCAGCGCGGCCTCGCCCGTGTCCGATCCATCCAGCGGCGTCAAAATGCGTTTAAACGTGACTACCTTGTCGCCGTCTATCTCTTTGGCATGTTTACTGTGTATTCCCAGTATGGGGATGATGGACTGTGAGACCACTTTTTCGAATACGCTGCCCAGCCACCACCGCCGCAGGCCGCTGTGCCCGTGAGTTGCCATAATAACCAGGCTGACGTGATGTTTTTTAGAATAGGAAAGTATGTTATCAGCCGGCCCCCCGTAAACAAGCTTGCCCCTGGCCTTTATTTCGCTGGCGGGGGCAACTATCTCGGCATAGTCCAGGTGCTGCTCCTTTTCATCGCTGTACAGCACAACAGCCCTGCAGGTTATGTCATGTTTCCGCAGATGCTCAACCGCGTGGTGCACGTAGTCGTCAAGCAGCTGATTTACGCGGCGCCGCTCGCTTCCCAGGCCCACACTCAGGATGTCCACTTCCGAGCTGAAGCGGGAGGCGATATCCCTGACATATGGTAAAACAGTCTCTGCTTCGCGGGAACCATCCAGCGGAACGAGTATTTTTTTGAACATTGGCACTCAAAATCCGCTCTATTATAACAGATATTTATGTCATTCTTGAATTAATCGAGTTTTTTATGCTAATTTATAGCGATGCTCTATGACTTTCATTCCCACACGTTCCACAGTGACGGAGTCTTATCTCCCATAGAATTAATCAGGCGTGCCTCGGTCAAGGGCTACTCCGCCATCGGCATAACCGACCATATTGGCGTGGGCTCACTGGCCAGGGTGATCAAGGAAGTCAGTGAGGACTGCGAGGTGGCACGCTCACACTGGAATATCCTGGCTGTGCCCGGCGTCGAGTTGACGCACCTGCCCCCGCAGGCCATCGATGAGATAGCCTCCAGGGCCAAGGCCCTGGGCGCGCGTATCGTGATTGTACACGGTGAAACGCCTGTTGAGCCGGTGGAGGAGGGCACCAACCTGGCTGCAGTTAAATCGAGACACGTGGATATCCTGGCCCATCCAGGACACTTGACTGCGAAGGAAGCAGAACTGGCAGCTAAAAACGGGGTGTTCATTGAGATTACTTCCAGGCGCGGGCATTGTGCCGGGAATATTGAGGTGGCCAAAGCTGCGACCAAGGCCGGTGCGCTGATGCTGCTTGACTCAGACGCACATGATGAAGACGACATTCTTACGGAAAAGAAGGCCAGAGAGGTGCTTGGTCAGGCAGGTATCAGCAGCAGGAAATTCAAACAGATACTAAAAGATAATCCTCTGAAGTTGCTTCAGAAGCTCAGGCGATATGCTCAATTATAAATTTGCTGTACGCGGTGCTTAGCTCTTGCCGATCCTGTAGACCTTGGTTCCGCAAAGCGGGCAGACACCCTTCATTGCTGGTCTGCCATTCTTCAAGGTTACCTTCACCGGATTCTTGATCTCAACCTTCTTTCTGTCTTTGAAGCAGTAGGCCTGTGTCATCGAGCACCTCCTGAAGCTATTTTGTAGCTCTTAAAGGTAATATAGCTAATACAAATAGCTATGTCAAGCTTTGCAGGCACAAAAATAAGCCAATTTGTGCGCTTCAGTTCAGGTTGAATACCTTTTCAGGATGCCACAGGCCGGTTTCCGGTACGTATTTCATGACTGCCAGGAAGCTGCCGGAGGGATCATAGGCGCGGCAGCGCCCGGCCGTTTCGAGCCCGGCAACATCCAATCTTGTGTCTCGCCCGCTCGAAACCGCTGCGGCCTCTTCCGGGCCAAGCACTTGCTTGCCCCAGCCGGCCAGAGGGTAATCGAGCGGCAGAAGCAAGCCGCCCAGGCTACCATCGGTTAAGTACTCTTGAATTCTGTCCGGTGTTGCAGCGTCGCCGATTTTGAATGGTCCGACGGCAGTCCGTACAAGTTCTTTTAAGTAGGCTCCGCAGCCCAGCGCGTTACCCAGGTCGTTGGCCAGCGAACGCACGTAGGTCCCCTTGGAGCATTGCAGCAGGACTTTTAAATACGGGCTGTTAAACTCGATGATGTCAATGCGTTCAATTGTGACCTTGCGTGCCGCAAGACGAGGCGGAAGGCCTGCCCTGGCCAGTTTATAGGAGGGCTTTCCTCCGACCTTTACAGCGCTGTGGACCGGAGGTATTTGCTCAATTACACCCTGGAAAGACAGCAGGGCTTGCTGCAAATCGGATAACCTGATCGATAACGCGTCCTTGCAGGCAAGCAAACGGCCCTCGCCGTCATAAGTATCCGTGCTGATGCCCAGCTCAATGGTGGCAATATATTCCTTGGAGAAGTCCAGGATGTATTCTGCAATCCTTGTTGCCTGTCCCAGGCAGACAAGCAACACACCGGTGGCCATTGGATCCAGCGTGCCGGCGTGGCCGGCGGTTTTTTCACCGGTTATCCTGCGTAGCCTGGCAACCACGCTGAAGGAGGTACAGGATGCAGGTTTATTTACGTTTAGTATGCCGTTTAATCGCATCGGCTTCCATTTTATCTGCAGCAGCCACCCTTTCTATCGTGCTGACGAGCTCCACGCCGCGCTGGATGGAATCATCGAATTCAAAGGTGAGTTCCGGAGTAACCCGGATATTCAGGCGGTGGGCCAGCTCCCTGCGAAAGAATCCGGAGGCTGACGTAAAGCCCTTAATAATATCTCCCCGGTTTGCGGCGTCACCCAGTGCGCTTATAGAGATCCTGGCGTTCTTGAGATCCTTGGATAAAGAAACGCCGGTGATGCTGATCAAGCCTTTGAGGCGTGGATCGTTTATATGCCTGCACAGAAGGTCGCTTATCTCAATCTGGATTTGCTGGCTGAGGCGTTCCGTTCGCCGCGTCATAACATTCTCCCTGTGAAAATTTGAGAGGTGATGGTGGCCCGGTTACCAGGTGTGCGAGAGCTAGTCTACCCTTTCCTTGCGGACAAATTGCAGGATGTCGCCTACCTGGAAATCGTTAGAGCTGCCAAGCTTGACGCCGCACTCCATCCCGCTGGTCACCTCCTTTACGTCATCTTTAAAGCGGCGCAGCCCGGCAATGCTTGATTCGGCTATAACTTTTCCTCCGCGAATGATGCGGACAACCGAGTCACGAGTTGCCTTCCCGTCCTTGATCTGTACTCCGGCTATTATGCCTTTCTTGCCAGCCTCAAAAATAGCCCTTACCTCGCCCTGACCGGAGACGACCTCGGCGTATTCAGGCTCGAGCAGGCCTTGCAGGGCTTTTTCGACATCCTCGATCAGTTTATAAATCACACTGTACTGGCGGATACTGATATTTTCCTGCTCGGCCAGTCGGCTGGCGCCCGGCTCAGGCCTGCTGTTGAAGCCTACGATGACCGCCTTGGAAGCCATTGCCAGCAGGATGTCGCTCTCTGTGATGCTGCCGGTGCCGGTGTGGATGACCTTGACGCGGGTCTTATCGTTACTGAGGTGCTCCAACGAATCTTTAATTGGCTCTATGCTCCCGTGAACATCCGTCTTAAGGATGATGTTAAGGTCTTTTATCTCACCGGCGCTGGCCTGTGCCGCCACTGCCGTCAGGCTCAGGGCGCGTGCCGCGCCGTGGCCCAGGCCGCTCTCCCTGTTTTTCTCGATAAGGGCCTTGGCTTCTTTATCATCAGTCACCACCTGGAACTGCTCGCCGGCGGCAGGCACGGCATTCATACCTAAAATCTCAACCGGTGTGGCGGGCTCAGCCTTCCTGATATTTTTGCCGGCGTCATTGAACATGGCTTTGACCTTGCCGGATACTGTGCCGGTGACCAGTGTATCACTGATCTTGAGGATTCCTTTTTGTACGAGCAGTGTGGCTATGGGGCCACGATTCTTATCCAGCTTAGCCTCGATGACAACGCCCTCCGCAGGCACATCCCATTCGGCTTTCAGCTCCAGCATATCTGCAACCAACAGCAGGTTCTCCAGCAGGTCGTCTATGCCCTGCTTTTTCTTGGCAGAGACAGGCACGCAGATAACGTCCCCGCCCCATTCTTCTATAAGAACACCGAGGTCTGCCAGCTGCTGCTTGATCCTGTCGGGATTGGCGTTGGCTTTATCGATTTTATTCAGTGCTACCACTATGCTTACGCCGGCGGCCCGGGCGTGGTCGATAGCTTCAACAGTCTGCGGCATAACCCCGTCATCGGCCGCGACCACCAGCACGGCTATGTCCGTGGCGCGGGCGCCGCGCGCCCGCATGGCGGTGAACGCCTCATGACCGGGGGTGTCCAGGAAGGTGATTTTACGTCCGTCCATTTCAATCTGATAAGCGCCAATGTGCTGGGTAATGGCGCCGGCCTCCCCGGCGGCCACATTGGTCTGCCTGATAGCATCCAGCAGGCTGGTCTTGCCGTGGTCGACGTGGCCCATGATAGTAATGACGGGAGGGCGGGGGTGCAGTTTAACCCCCTTTTCTACAACGGCCTGCCTGGCCTGAACAGGGGCGTGTATCCTTTTGGCCGTGAACCCGAAGTCCGTCACAAGCTTGGAGGCGGCTTCGTAATCCAGTGACTGGTTGATGTTGGCCATGATGCCGTTGCGCATCAGCTGCTTGATGATCTCAATGCCGCTCACGCCCAGCTGGTCTGCAAGCTGTTTAACGGTTATTACCGGGGGCAGGCCTATTTGTGAGGATGGAGCTTTGTCCCCGCTTTCAACCGCTTTTTCATCCTGTTCTGGCTTATTTTTCATGATTCCATTTCCTTGCCTGACAGATTCTGGAAGTATTGCTGCAGAAGCTGACGATTCTCCGGTGAAAGACTGGTGCGCAAGGCATACTCAATGCGGTTGCTTTTCAGGCCAGTTTCCCAGCACTTTTCAATATGGCAGAGATATACACCCCTGCCGGGCTTTTTTCCTTTCAGGTCCACTTCAACCATATTTGCGGAGCAGACCAGGCGGACCAGCTCCCTCTTGCTTTTTACCTGTCGACAGGCGACGCAGGAGCGCTGAGGCACATGCTTACGTTTTGGCGCCCTGGCTTCGATACTAGCTTTCGAAGTCTTCGTCCTCATAATACACCGTCTTCTTGGTCTTTGCCTTTTTGGCTTTAGCGCCGGTATCCTTTCCTTCGCCGTCCTTCTTGGCTGCCTCCTTTTTCTTGGGCTTTCCTTCCTTGCCTGACAGGATCTCTTCAGCAAAGCGAATCTTGGATGGCTTTGTGGGCCCGGCTGCTTCCAGCGGCAGCAGGATTTCTATTCCAGCGCCTTCCTGTTGCCCCTCTGTGGAGACCGAGGCGGCCACCGGTTCTTCTGCAGCTTCCTCCGGGATCAGCTCTCCGGCCAGCTCGGCCACCGCCTCAGGAAGCTCGGCCTTTTCGGCAGCCTGAAGCTCTTCCATCTTGTGTGTGGCTTTTTCAGCCTCAAGCTCTGAAGCGCTCTTAATATCGATGCGCCAGCCCGTCAGCTTGGCGGCAAGGCGTACATTCTGGCCTTCTTTGCCTATTGCCAGTGACAGATGCTTATCGGGTACCTTAACAACGGCGGTAGTTTCAGCCTCGTTCAACGATACACCCAACACCTGGGCAGGGCTCAGAGCGTTGGCAATAAAGACCCTGGGGTCGTCAGACCACTGTACCACATCGATCTTTTCGCCGTTGAGCTCGTTGACTATGTTCTGAATCCTTATGCCGCGCAGGCCCACGCAGCATCCCACGGGGTCGATATTGGGCTGGCGGGTGAAGACCGCTACTTTGCTGCGATAACCGGCCTCCCTTGCCACTGCCTTTATTTCAACCACGCCGCTGGCAATCTCCGGTATTTCCAGAATGAGCAGGTCGCGTAAAAGATTCCTGTGGGCCCGGGATGCTATCACCTGCGGACCCCTGGTCGTCTTGGCCACCTCAACGATATATAGCTTCACCCTCTGGCCCGGGCGGTAGCGCTCGGTGGGCATCTTCTCGTTCTGGGGGATAACGGCTTCCGTTTTTCCTATATCAACTACTATGTGTTCGGTCGTAATGCGCTGAACCGTTCCCGTGATAATCTCGCCTTCCTTGCCCACGAACTCTTCATAGATGGCGCCCCGCTCCGCGTCGTGCAGTTTCTGAAGGATGACCTGCTTGGCTATCTGGGCAGGTATGCGCCCGGCATTGGGAGGGGGAACGTCGGTGGTTATCGTGTCTCCGACCTTCAGCGTCTTGTCTTTTTTCTTGGCTTCCTTCAAGGAAATTTCGCGGTACTCGTCTTCCGGTTTTTCAGCCACTATTTTTTTCATAGTGAGCTTAACTTCGCCTGACAGCGGGTGTATCCTGACCGCTATATCTTCGCCATGAGTGAAGGACTCTTTTCTGTAGGCTGAAACCATGGCGGATTCAAGGGCGCTGAGGACTATTTCCTTGGGCAGGTTTTTCTCTGCCGCAAGCTGCATAAGGGCGTTCATGAATTCAGTCTTTGCCATCGATGTCACGCTCTCTCAATATGCATTTTTTCTCAATAAAAAAGTGGGTGCAAGGACCCACTTTTAGGACAAGTATTGAATTCAGTAAGATAATATCATATCCAAGTTGAAAATGCAAATAGGAACATACGTACAAAAAGGTATGCGGCTGCAGCCTGCAAGGCTCGCTTCCCCGTCCTATCTGCCCAGCTTGCGGAGCGACTTCTGAAGGGAGCGGTGCTTCATCGCATCGAAGATCACCCTGCCATGCCAGTCGAATGAAATATCGGGCGAGCTCAGTATGGTCTCATGGATTCCATGGCTCTCGATCACGTTGAACACATGCTCAATCTGCCTGTTGGTCAATCTGCGATAAAAGCGGTGCGCCCAGTAGTCTATAGCCAACTCCTGCTTGAGCAATTTGTGCCACTGCTTCTGGTACTGCGAGAGCTTTCTGGATGAGAGGTCGTCGGAAAGCAGCGCTTCACGGGCAGCCTGAACGCACAGTCCGGCGCACAGCAAGCCAAAGTAAATGCCACCTCCCGTGGTCGGCTTGACCTGGCCGGCGGCATCACCCACTACCATTATACGATCGGAATATGTCCTGGGGAGTATGCTCAGGGGCACCGCGCCATAGCTGATCTCAGCGGGGGCAACATTAATCCTGCCCTTTTGTACTAAGCCGCTGAGGTACTTGTCCATAAAGGGCCTGGGATTTCCGTGACACAGCAGGCCGGCTTTGACCCTGTTTGCCCCGGCCGGCACCAACCAGCTGAAAAACCCGGGCGCAATCTCAGCGTCTGAATATACCTCCACTTCAGCCAGGCCGGGACAATCCACCAGGGCCTGCGCACCCTGGGCATAGTCATGAATCTGTCCCAGGCCTAAGGACCTTGGTAGGGAGGTCCCGAATCCACAGGCGGCGATAACCAATCTTGCATCCAGTACAGTAGCCCCGCCGCCATGAGCCGCCTGTACCTGCAGCGATTGTCGTTTTTTCTCGATGCCGGACACACTTGTAGAAAATAAGTACTGTACGCCGTGCTTCTCCGCACGGGATGCTATATTCCGGTCCAGAGCCGGCCGGTCAAGCACATAGGCCTGAATATCCTCCCGCTGCACGCGTAGGTATTTACCGGAGGGAGAAAAGATTTTGGCTGAATGCGCCTCAAACTGCACCAGGTCGCGGCCGGGAGAAAGCAGGTTAAAGCACTCACGGCTTATGATGCCGGTGCAACTGGCCTTGGCGCCTGCCTGAGGGCTTTTCTCAAGCACGCACACGCTGTGCCCCATGCGGGCGAGCTCATCGGCTATATAGCTGCCGGTGATGCCGGCGCCGATTATCACTGCATCGTACATTATCAGTATTTAAAGGGGATGGCCGCGGAGGTATCCAGGGCGGATTGGCCTGCTAAGAAGGCCGCAGACCGCCGAATCTCCTCTGGCGTTTGCTGTATGCGGCCAATGCCTTATCCAACTCCTGCTGGCCAAAGTCGGGCCAGAGCACCGGAGTGAAGTAGAGCTCCGCGTAAGCTGCCTGCCAGATAAGAAAGTTACTTAAGCGCATTTCATCCCCCGTCCTGATGAACAAATCGGGATCGGGGAGGTCCGCGGTATATAAATGCCGGGAGAGGGTGTTTTCGTCAACGCGGGCGGACGGGATTTTTTCCTGGATGATGCTGCGCAGCGCATCGACGATTTCGCTCCTTCCGCCGTAATTAAAAGCAACATTTACTGTTAGACCTGTATTATTTCCAGTCAGGGCAATCGCCTGCCGGGCCTTCTTCTGAATTTCCGGCGAAAGCCGGTCAAGTTTGCCCAGGTGCTTGATGCGAATATTGCGGTCATGGGCCACCTGAATCGCCTCATCCAGGTTATCCTTGAGCAGTTTTATGATGCCGTCGACCTCCCTTTTGGGACGGTTCCAGTTCTCCGTGGAAAAGGCGTAAAGCGTCAGGTAGGGGATGCCGTAGCCGGAGAACATCTCAACGAAGTCACGGGCGTGCAGGGCGCCCTGCCTGTGGCCGTACAGCCGCGGCTTGCCGCGCTGTTCGGCCCACCTGCCGTTGCCGTCCATCACAATGGCAACGTGCCCGGGCAGCTTTTTTTTACCTGTGTCCGGCATTACCTTTCTTTCTTTTAATCCTGGCTTTTGGGGGCTGCCCTGACCTGGCTGTATTCTCTGTAAACTCGCACCTTGTCTTATTGAACACGATGGTATTGGGCTTGAGGTCTTCAGTCAGGCAGACGTTTGAGCCCACGATAGAGTTGGGACCGACCCGCCGCCCGGGCAGTATCCCCGAGTTTATGCCCGTCCTGCAGTCATCGCCGATGATGGCTCCGAAATGGTTCCTGCCGGTGCCGATGGCCTTGCCGTTGTATTTTACCGATATCTCCCCCTGGTCGAAGCGGAAATTGGCCGTTACGCTGCCTGCTGCGAACGAGCAATTGTCACCGACTATCGAGTCACCAATATAGCTTGAATGGAACCAGCAGTTGTCACCCACATAGGAGTTCTTTATCTCTGTTGAGAATCCCACCACGCAGTTGGCACCTATGTGGCTGTAATCCCTTATCAGGGCATTGTTGCCTATGACAGTGTTGGGGCCTATATAGGCCGGCCCCCTTATTACAGCGTTCTCCAGCACACGTACATTTTCCCCTATAACGGCTTTACCTTCTATAGTAGCCCGTCCGGATATCTGGGCGGATTTAGCAATGCTGTTCACGCTCTTATCCAGGAAGAACCTGACGACGTCAAACAGATGCCACGGGTATTTAATCGGCGCCCAAAATCCGTCATAAGCGGTCACCTTTATCTTGTATCCATCTTTGACCATCTGATCCATGGTGCACTCATACACATCATCCAGTGAGGTCTTAATATAGTTCATGTAGGTCAAGAGCCTGCCTGCATCCCTGTGAAGGTGTAAAAGTATGTTGACCAGGTCGCTGGGCTCGGTGCCCGGCTCGGGCTTCTCTACTATGCGCTTGAGCTGGCCGTTGCTCTTTACAGCCAGATACCCGCCGGGGAAATATTGTTTTACGCGGTATCCCAGCATGAAAGAGGATGCCGCGCAATTGCCAGGTGCACCCAGTAATACGCCATAGGCCAGAGGATCGAATACGTCATTGGGATTAACCACCAGTATCTCGTCTCCCAGGGAAGAAGCTGCGCTTCTCAGTGCATCGGCTATTCCCAACGGCTTCTTTTGCAGGGCGAATTCGAATTTGACGCCTTTGATACCGGCGGCTATACGGCGGATCTGCTCAATATTTACCGGGTTGCCGATAATGACGAAACTGCGCAAACCTGCCTTCTTGGCCATTAATATCTGATGTTCGAGCAATGTCTTTCCCAGGAAGTCAAGTAAAAATTTGTCCTCCGTGATTGGGAACATTCTCTTCCCTACGCCGCCGCAAAGAAAGACAGCTTTCATGCTTGTACCTCTTTTAACGCATTATCGACGATGGACATACCTTTTTCTAATAAATTTCTGGCGTCTGAACTGGTGGTGGATTCAGCCAGCACTCTTATGGCGGGCTCAGTTCCGCTGGCTCTGATCAGCATCCACCCGTTCCCGAACTCGAGACGCAGGCCATCCAGTTCGTTGACCGAGGAGGGCTTCAAGGCCTGTGCTCGCTGCCCGATGACTGGCATGACCGCCTGTTTGACATCATTCGGGCAGTCCAGCTTATCTTTAAAAAAATGCACCGGGGGCAGCTTGGCCAGAAACCCTCTTATCTCACCGATGTTTTTAACTGCACTCAGCAGCGTCAGGGAGGCCAGTAACGTATCGGGGTAGTATCCGGCGGCAGGCAGTATGTAGACACCCACGGATTCTACTCCCAGGGCGGCATCGTTGTCTCTGGCCAGGTAAGCGGCATATACGTCTCCCACTTTGCCCCTGATCACCTGGCCGCCCAGGTCCTTAAGCGCCAGGTCAAGCAGCATCCCAGTCTCAACCGTAGTGGCGACCAATTTTTTCCCCGATGCCCGGACAACATGGTGTGAAATGAAGGAAATCATCTCGTTAAAGCCCAGGAAGCCCTGCTGATCGCAAAATACCACGCGGTCTGCATCACCGTCAAAGCAGATGGCCAGGTCAGCGTTTTTCTGCCGCAGGAACTTGATAGTCCCCTGAAGGGTATCCTCCCTGGGCTCAGAGCTCCTCCCCGGGAAACGTCCGTCAGGGGTATCGTTGACGGGTATCACCTTAAATCCCAGATCAGTGAACAGTTCGCTGGCAAAGCCGGATGCCGCTCCGTTGCCGGGGTCCACCATAACCTTGAGGCCGTGGTTCAGGTCCCAGCCGGCCACCAGCGTCTTTATAAAGTCAAAATACTTATATTTTAATTTGGGTGCGGACTCTGCCTGCCCCTGCTTGCCGAAGCGATATTTGCCACTGTAATAGAGCGCTTCGATCTGCTCCTCCTGCGCCCGGCTGAAGCCGATTGAATTGCCGTTAAACAGCTTAATTCCATTGAACTCGGGCGGATTATGTGAGGCGGTGATCATAACGCCAGCGTCGAACCCCAGCTCGCGGGCAATCAAAGCCAGAGCGGGTGTGGGAATTGTGCCCAGGTGCGCAACATTCACTCCGCATTGAACCAGGCCTTCGGTTACCGCTCCCTTGATCAGCTCACGGCTTAAGCGGCTGTCGGTAGCCAGGCAAACCGCGGAACCAGATGCCAGCAGCGTGCCCAACGCCCTGCCGACATCACGACAAAGGTCCGGTGTAAGGTCCTGGTTGACCACGCCCCTTACGCCGCTAGTACCGAAAAGCCTCTTCTCCATGCGTTGGGTCACGAAACTGGATTTCGGTACATGATAGTAATGCCAAGGCCACTCAATGTCAATCTGATAATAGTTCAGGCGAGGCAGGCATAATTGATTGATTGTTCAAGTAATTTTTATCGACTGCTCGGAATAGTGGGGCCGGCCCGGGAAGCTAAATAATGCTGAATGGTTTACATAAGAAATATTGACGGCTTCAATTTTATCTGATAATATCATACCTTGACGTGCGAGGGAGGAAAAATTCGTAAAGAAAGGTAAAATGTGCTGACAACAATTGAAACGACGCTGATCTACAGTCTATTGCTAGGTTCCCTGTACTTACTTGTTTCCATTGGCTTTTCTCTCATCTGCGGCGTGCTAAGGATCTTCCACCTTGGCTATGCGTATATCTTCGTCGCAACCATTTACCTCACCTGGATGTTTTACAACACGCTGGCCCTACCTCTCTGGCTGGCAATCCTGTTAATGGTAATAGTCCAGGCAGGTATAGCTATCGCCCTCTACTACGGCATCATCGCCCGGTACCTTAAAATGGAAGAAAAAATCATTACCGGGTTGCTGTTGGTTGCCATTATAGCTGAGCAGGCAGCCAACAGGTGGTATCCCATTCAAGCAGCCGTGTTCCTGCCGATGACCCTGATCGACGGCAGCCTGAATATCGGCGCTACCAGCATATCCTACCAGATGTTGCTGGCGGCTGCGGTGGGCATTATAGTAACAGCCCTATTCGTGCTCTTCTTCCTTAAGACCAAGACAGGCCTGGCGGTAAGAGCAATTTCCTACGACATCAATACTGCCAAGATTATGGGCATCCAGGTTGAGCAGATGTACATGTTGATCATGGTACTAGTGCTGCTGCCCGTTATCATAGCAATGCTCATGATCGCTCCGGTCTGGGCGGTGGACCCCAGCATGGGCTGGGGTTACATGATCACAGCCATCTTGATCTCGGTGATGGGCGGCCTGGGCAACATACGGGGCACAATTATTGCCAGTTACATCATCGGCTTTACACACGCCTTAATATCATTTGCAGTTAGTGAACCACGTCTTATGAACCTCGCAGCGCTGATGGTCGTCATCGTAATGCTGATCGTCAGGCCGCAGGGCATAGCCAAGACGGAAAGCTTGTGGTGATTAAATGGAACTAGAAGTTAAACGTGAAAAGCTTGTATTACGCGTAGGCACACAGAAACTGGAATGGCATATTGAACCCAGGTACTGGCGTAACCCGGCCATCTATGTTGGAGCTCTGATTGTTCTGTCCGTTCTAGTATACTTCTTTTATCCCACCCTTCTTCCCACCATTATCGATGCCAACCTGCTGGCAGCCATCGCCATTCCGCTTGGCTGGATGACCATTGGCACGGGCCGCCTTAACTTCGGGCCTCAATTCTATATCGGCGCCGGCGGTTACGCCGCGGCTCTCTGCAGCATCCATCTGGGCTGGCCGCCGTTTGTCACCCTGCTGGTAGCCATCATCGCCGGCCTGGTCTTCGGCCTTTTAATGAGCCCGCTTTCCATCATAGCCGGCGGCCTGTATTATACGCTTCTGACCCTGCTCTTCCCCCTGGTTTTCCTGGAAGTTACATTTATTTATATAGATTTATTTAAGGGCGATACCGGCTTGTTCGGCATTGCCCCCATGGTGAACTTGGGCTCGTTCACCCTCAACCAATTGCTGCTCTGCCTGATGTCCTTGTTCATGATGTTGGTATACATGTTGATTGTGGACAAGATTCTTCGTTCAAAGTTTGCTACTTCCATGGCGGCTATCAACGATGACGAAGAAGTTGCCGAGGCCATGGGCGTCAACGTGAAGAAAATCAAGATCATCAGCTTTACCGTACCGGCGGTTATGATTGCCGTCATCGGATGGTTCTATGCCCACTATTACGGCACTTTTTCGGGCATTACATATCTGCCTCTCACATTCATGCTCAAAGTACTGATGGTAAGCATGATCGGTGGCCGCGTCCAGATTTACGGCAACGTGGTCGGCGGCTACTTTATCGCCTTCCTCGAATTGCTGTTGATTAACGTGGTGGGTGACTATTCACCTGTAATATTCCCCGTTATCCTGCTTATCCTGTTGCTGACACTCCCCGAAGGTCTGTTCGGCCTTTACAGGAAGCGCCATTACAGGGAATACCTGCCCACGATACATGTCAGGAGATAATAACGTGGCTGAAATATTGAAAGTAAATAACGTTTCCAAGCACTTCGGCGGCTTGATGGCGGTCAACGATGTGAGTTTCTCCATCAACGAAGGTGAAACTCTGGGCTTAATGGGGCCCAACGGCGCCGGCAAGACAACCCTGGTGAACATGATCACCGGACAGTATCTGGCAGACGCCGGCAACATTCAGTTCATGGGCCACGATATCACAAAGCTGCCGCCTTACAAGAGGTGCAAGCTGGGTATCAGCCGCACATACCAGATTCCCAGGCCGTTCCCCGAGCTTACTGCACTGATGAGCGTGGTCGTCAGCGCGCTCTACGGCAAGGACAGGACCAATCAGAGCCTTGAGGATGCAGCCACAGAGGCCACACAGTACCTCGAGTTCTGCGGCCTGTTTAGCAAGCGTAATGTGCTGGGTAAGGACCTGACCCTGTACGAGCTGCGCGGGCTGGAACTGGCCAGGGCGCTGGCCACCACTCCCAAGCTGGTCTTTGTGGACGAGGTGATGGCCGGGCTTAACCCGAGCGAGGCCAGCAAAGCCGTCAGGCTGCTGGAACGCACCAAAGAGGAGTTCGGCGTTACCATACTCTGGATCGAACACGTAATGGCAGCGCTGATGAAGGCGGCACAGAGAGTGGTCGTGCTTCACTACGGAAAGAAGATCTGCGAGGGTCCACCACAGGCGGTTGCCAATGACCCTTACGTAATAGAATGCTACTTAGGATCGTGCCATGTTTGAAGTCAAAGATTTATTCGTATCTTACGGTATTACGCCGGTGTTGCACGGGGTGTGCTTAAACGTAAAAGAAAATGAAATGGTCGCCCTTCTGGGCTCTAACGGCGCCGGCAAATCCACGCTGATCAATACCATCCTGGGAATGATAAAGCCCACCAGCGGCTCAATAATCTTCGAGGGTGAGAATATTGAAAGGCTGGCCCCGCACCAGATAATCAAACGGGGCATTGCCCAGGTGCCTGAGGCCCGCAGGATATTCCCTTACATGAGTGTAATGGATAACCTCATGGTCGGAGCTTACAACAGTTCCGCCTGGCGCATGCGGAAGAAGACCCTGGAAAGGGTTTTCAATATGTTCCCAATCTTAAAGGAAAGGAAAAGCCAGTCTGGTGGCACATTGAGTGGTGGCGAGCAGCAGATGATGGTCATCGGGCGCGGCCTGATGTCCAACCCCAAATTGCTGATGGTAGATGAGCCTTCGCTGGGCCTTGCTCCCAAGATACTGGAGGTTGTTTACGATACACTGGCCAAACTCAGGGATGAAAAGATCACCACCATACTGTCCGAGCAGAATGCACAGCAGGCTCTTTCCATCGCGGGTCGCGGCTACATAATGGAGAACGGACGGGTGGTCTTCGAAGATATCAGCGAGAACTTATTGAACAGTGACAAGGTTAAGAAAGCTTACCTCGGGATGTAAATATGGAAAATTATTTTGACTACACAAAAAAGCTCTTTGATCCTTCTAAAATAAACGAGAAGCCGGAAGTTTTTAACGGCATACGTGTTCTGGACTTTACACACGTGATTTACGGTCCCACCGTGGGCAAGATACTCGGGCAGTACGGCGCCGAGGTGATAAAATTCGAGCTTCCCTGGATAGGAGACCTCTGGAGGGTCGGCGTTAACTGGGGCAGTTTCTGGCGGCACTCCAGCGTATGTTTCCACTTTGTTCAGTTCGGCAAGTATTTCTTTGCGCTTAACCTCAAGCTGCCCAAGGCCAAAGAGATAATCCTGAAAATGGCTGAGAAAGCCGATGTGGTGGTGGAGAACTTCGCCGCCGGCACCACGGACACGTGGGGCATCGGCTACAGGCAGCTCAGCAAGGTCAACCCTGGCCTCATTTACCTTAGCTGCGCGACTTACGGCCAGTACGGGCCGATGCGTTTCTTCCCGGGCTGGGACCTGCTGGCGCAGGCTGCCAGCGGTGTCATAAGCGTAACGGGCTACCCCGGCACCGATAAGTATTACAAGCTGCCTGATTACGTGGGCGATTTCCTGCCGGGCAATGTGGGAGCGCTGGCCGTCATCATGGCGCTGAATTACCGTAAGAAGACAGGCAAAGGTCAATATATTGACCTGGCACAGACCGAGGCCCTGATGCGCATCATGCCAAACTTCACTTATAACAGCATCACAAACGAGGACCTGGGGCGAGTAGGCAACACCGACCCCACGATGGCACCCTCCGGAATATTCAAATCCAGCGACGGCAAGTTTGTGGCTGTTGCAGCAGCTACTGATGAACAATACAAAGGTGTCTGTGAGGCCATGGGGCGCCCTGACTTGGTAAGCAAATATAAGGACACCTTCGAAAGGCTCAAGAAGGAGAATGCTGCGGAGCTTTATGCTGAAGCAGGGAAATGGGTAAGTTCCAGCAAGGCCGAGAGCCTGATGGGGCTGGCTAAAAAGCACCACTTTGCCATGGCACTGGTTGAGGACGATTACGAAATTACCTATGATGAATGGCGCCGGGAAAGGGGCAGCGTAATCGTGTTCCAGGATGATATGTACGGCAAGCTCATAATGCCCGGGCCTTCTGCTATGCTTAGCAAGACACCCGGCCGGGTTAAATGGCTGTCCAGGCCGCTGGGTTACCATAACCGCTATGTGTTGAAGCACCTTCTGGGTTATTCTGAGGAAGAGATTAAAGCGCTGGAGAAAGAAAGGGTAGTTGGCTACTGGGATGACAGGCCCGGAATCAAGCCGCCGGTCTATTATGATATGTCCAAGGACGCCATGTTCAATTATAAGGGAGAATAAGTAAGGCGAACATATGAGCAAAAAAGAAAAAGAACAAATACTGGTCAGGTACGGCGGCAGCCGAAAAGAGCGCGAGGATTTCCTCAAGGCAATGATGAGCCCGGACGACAAGCCCGAGGTTCTGAGTGACACGCTTATACTGGATGTGAGCTATGCCAACATGTCAGGCGATATATGCTCGGGCATATACGCAGAGTTTGGCGCCGAAGTGATTAAGATTGAACCGCCAGAAGGCGATCCGTCCAGGAAAATGACTCCCTACGGGGTCAATCGAAGCGGTGTTGGCGTTCCATTTATCATGGAGGCACGCAACAAGCGTTACATGACCCTTGACCTTAAATCTGAGGCCGGGCGTGCAGATTTTAAAAAGCTGGCCGCCAAGGCTGGCGTTGTTATCGAGACTTTTGATCCAGGCCAGATGGATTCATGGGGAATAGGCTACCGGCAACTGAGCGAGATTAACCCCGGCCTTGTATATATTGCTATCAGCCCCTACGGCCAGTACGGTAAAAAGACGCAGGAGATGACGGGCATTCCTGATTCTGATATAACGTCACAGGCCGCCTCCGGTGCACCGGCAAACATCGGTGATATGGAGGAAGAGGGGGAACCTTACAACTGGCCGTTAAAGGCCGGCGTGTGGCTGGGCTGGTATACTTCCGGCTTGGAGGCCGCCCTGGGTGGGGCCATTGCCCGGTATTACGCACAGGCATCGGGCGAAGGCCAGATGGTGGACGTTGCGACCGCTGATGCTTATGCTTCCCTGGTGGGCTATCCTGTACTGCTGGGCTTCACCTGGAACAAAGCCAGGCCCAGGATCGGCAAACATGACTACATCCTCTATCCTTACGGTTTCTGGAAGAGCAAGGATGGCATTGTGGCCATTGCCGCATCCAGGGATCATGATTTCAGGGCATTGCTCAAGGTATTAAAGATCTGGAAACATGAGGATGACTGGCGCTTCACCTTCGATCGCATCCCCGACATACTGGAAAAGATTGAGGAGTTCTATAAGATCATCGAGGACCAGACGGTTAAATATACGTCTGACGACCTGGTGAGGATGGCGCTGGAATACAGTATTAAGTCTGCGCGGTCAAAATGGCGCGGCGGCGGCGTGCCGATTGTCATGAAAGTGCAGCAGCCAGCTACCACCATGCAGAACCCGCACTGGGCTAAGCGGCATTCGTTCCAGGACTTTGACGACCCGGCGCTGGGCAAATTCCTTATGCCGGTCAACTTTATCAAGATGTCCGAATCGCCCCCGCGCGTTAAATGGGTCAAGTGTGCCATAGGCCAGGACAACGCCTATGTACGTGAGAAGTATCTGAAATAGACTGGAGCTTCAAGCAAATATTAAAGGGGACTCGAAAGAGTCCCCTTCTTATTTAACCTTGCCGGGCCGGTATTTCCTGAAATAGAAAGGGCATTCTCACCTTGTGCAAGGTGAGAATGCCCTGGATTGTACTTTGAACTTAGATTACTGTTCCCTGGTCCAGGAGAGGTCGAGCGGAACCTCGACATTGGTGTTGCCAGCCGAGACCACCATGGAGCCCTTGACCTTGTAGGTGCAGGGTGCAGAAGGGGCGGTAGGCCATATCTGCAAGATCTTACCCATGACCGTGTCAAAGGTACCCTTGGCGACTCCATAGGCTTTAATGGCATCGGGATACTTGGCCGGGTCAGCCAGGTCAGCTACGGCAGGTCCGCCCATGAGGGCGGTGGCAACGCCGGTGGCCCAGATGGGAGGATAAGCGCCGCCGATGAGTTTGTAAATCGGGAGTGCGGCAAAGGCGGCGGTGGGGGTGTCCATGCCCTTGATGAGCACGTACTGGGTGACGACGTCCTTATAGGAGACGATGTTGAGACTGGTGACGGTGGCCGTGCTTTTGGCCGGTACGATGACCATGGGTGTGACCGTCTTGTTGGCCATGAGGACATCGTTGACCGTCAGGGCGTAAGCCAGTGACGAGACGACGATGGGGACATCGTTGGGGTTTTCGACCACAAAGCCGCAGGTCATGTCCACACTATCGTAACTCTGGTACTCATTGGTTACGTAACCGAGTTTAACAGTGGGTGCGGTAATGGCGGTGGAGCAGGCCGTTGTACCCAGCAGGACAGCCATCATCAGGATGGCGATGGGCAGATAAAACTTCTTCAAGTCAGCAACCTCCTCAGTTATTTATTTGCCGGCTGCGCGTAACTGCGCCGGGGTCTTGTATCTATCAAGCTGTGCGTATTTTACCGGATAGGTCGGTACGTATTCACCGTTAGCTTGTATCTGTGCTGCGCCCGTCTGCATGCCGTTGTCCAGTAACTTCTTTGGGTTCTGCGGATCAGCAGTGACCCTGGAATGGAAGAAGCCGGGGACCTTGGCCATTTCATATTTGACAGGGCTGAGCAGGCCCTTGTCATACTGGACGGTTTCCATGGCCGTGATTATCTTGCCTACGTCATCCGTGCCGCCGGCCGTCTCGATGGCCAGTTTGAGATGGTAGATGTCGTCGTATGCGCAGGCCACGTTCATCTGGCAGGGGATGCCCCTGGCCCTGGCCTTGTTCACGATAGCCATGTTGTAGTCGGTGATCGGCGTCTCAAAGGATGCCGAGAAGGCGCCCAGAGCCTTGCCGCCGGTCAGCTGCCAGAAGTCGTGGGTCTGGCTGACGCCGCCGTAGAGATAGATCTGGATATCCTTGGCGGGAGAGTCTGCCCATTGCTTGGTGAATACCTCGGTGTCGGTGAACCAGCTTGAGACCACGAAGATCATCTCAGCGCCGGTCTTAGAAATGGCGTCGAGCAGGGGGACGTACATGCCGGTCCTGGCCATGATGGGTTTACTGTAGACCACGTCAATGCCGAAGTCTTGCTTGGCCATATCGTCCCAGGTCGGAAGGCTCAGCGTTGGGTAGCCGTTGCGGAAGAGCAGTGTCCAGGCCAGGTTTTCATACAGGATGGCCCATTTCTTGGCGGCGAATCCCTTAGGATTCAGCGGACCGCCTTGGACCGACATGCTGAAGACATTGGATGCCCAGGCATAGTGCCCGGGTTCGGGGTTGAAGTCACGGAAGACCATTTTCTCGGCGTCGTAGTTATCGATGACCGAGTCTGTGACTTCCACACCGCTGGCGCCATTGGCGATCATGATGTGCGGGAAATCCTTGTAGAGCTCGACTGACTTCTGCTTGGTAGCCAGTGCGATCTCGGTCCTGCCCTCGACAAAGTAGGCCAGGGCCCTGTTGCCCATGATCATCCTTTGCACGCCCGCTACGGACAGTGAGGTTTCGCCTTTGCCGTCCTCGACCACATATTTAACCGGCCTTCCCAGGATACCTCCGGCAGCGTTGATTTCTTCAACTGCCATCTTCTGCACGTCTATGCAGGGCTTGGTACCGGGGCTTGCCGCCTGGCCGATGTAGCCGATGACAATCGCTCCCTGGGAGGATGATGGTCCGGCTGCGCCGCCACATCCGCTGATGGCGAACGAGGCAACCAGTGTGAGGATTATGAGAGAAGAGAGAATCGTACCCTTGGACTTCATTGCCACCTCCTATACATGATGGGGCGTATTATATCACAATATCAATCAATTTCCTGAGCGAAATGAAAACAGGAAATTCTCACCTTGCACAAGGTGAGAATTCCCTGGATTGGACTTGAACTTAGATTACTATTCTCTGGTCCAGGAGAGGTCGAGCGGGACCTCGACGTTGGTGTTGCCTGCCGAGACCACCATGGAGCCCTTGACCTTGTAGGTGCAGGGTGCAGAAGGGGCGGTAGGCCATATCTGCAAGATCTTACCCATGACCGTGTCAAAGGTACCCTTGGCGACTCCATAGGCTTTAATGGCATCGGGATACTTGGCCGGGTCAGCCAGGTCAGCTACGGCAGGTCCGCCCATGAGGGCGGTGGCAACGCCGGTGGCCCAGATGGGAGGATAAGCGCCGCCGATGAGTTTGTAAATCGGGAGTGCGGCAAAGGCGGCGGTGGGGGTGTCCATGCCCTTGATGAGCACGTACTGGGTGACGACGTCCTTATAGGAGACGATGTTGAGACTGGTGACGGTGGCCGTGCTTTTGGCCGGTACGATGACCATGGGTGTGACCGTCTTGTTGGCCATGAGGACATCGTTGACCGTCAGGGCGTAAGCCAGTGACGAGACGACGATGGGGACATCGTTGGGGTTTTCGACCACAAAGCCGCAGGTCATGTCCACACTATCGTAACTCTGGTACTCATTGGTTACGTAACCGAGTTTAACAGTGGGTGCGGTAATGGCGGTGGAGCAGGCCGTTGTACCCAGCAGGACAGCCATCATCAGGATGGCGATGGGCAGATAAAACTTCTTCAAGTCAGCA
>Ga0209610_1000022_pt1 | contig 74426 bp, 60 predicted proteins | sample LakKivw275mmetaG_FD_184137 | JGI IMG/M metagenome (GOLD analysis project Ga0209610, IMG submission 184137) | Anoxic lake water microbial communities from Lake Kivu, Rwanda to study Microbial Dark Matter (Phase II) - Lake Kivu water 275m metaG... | ecosystem: Environmental > Aquatic > Freshwater...
GCGCCTAACCAGTGCGGCTGCGCCTGATAAATGATGATCAAAACGATGGGCAGGGGAGTAAAACCACGAGCTTTGAATAACAGGTTTCTGATGTCCATTAGTTTACTCTTTTTAGTTTGGCGAGGATTTGTTTTTCAATACGATTGGCAACTGCCAAAGCCTGACGCCCATCTTCACCGCTGACGGTGGCAACATGGCGCCCCTGGACGGAGCTGATGAAGTTGCGCAGTTCCTCCCGCAGGGCATCGACCGGTTCAGCCGCAAGCTCCTGCCGTACCAGACCGCGGAACCATTGTTCTTCACGGTAATGGTTTTGCTGCGCCGGATGGATAGAGGAACCCTCCGGCTCATCAACCAACCTGACCAGCTCTGTTTTTTTCATTAGAAAATCCAGGTTGTAACAAGCTTCCGGTTGAAAGATACGCAGGCGACGCACGCTCTTGGTCGCCACCCGGCTGGCAGTAAGGTTGGCTATGCAACCATTGGCAAATTTTAAACGGGCGTTGGCCAGGTCAATATTCTGGGTCAGGATATTGGCCCCGACTGCCTCCACCTGGCGTATCGGAGCCTTTACCAAATTCAAAACGAGATCAATATCGTGAATCATCAGTTCCAAGATCACTGACACATCAGTCCCGCGAGCACCGAAAGGAGCCACCCGGTGCGCTTCGATGAACCGGGGATTAACAGCTTCTGCTCGCAGACTCGTGAAGGCTGGATTGAACCGTTCAATGTGGCCTACCTGAAGGGTGATTTTACTCGAGCGTGCCAATTGCACGATGGCATCTGCCTGACGAGTCGTCAGCATAAACGGCTTTTCGCAAAACACATGGCGGCGATGCCGAATAACATCGCGGACGACCGGGAAATGGGCGGCGGTCGGCACTACCACCGAGACGGCGGAGCACTGGGCCAGGAGTTCCTCGGAGCAAGAGAAAGCCCTAACCTTGAGCTCCCGGGCGATCTGCTCCGAACGACCTTGGTCAATATCGAAAAACCCCACCAGATCAGCTTCGGGTAGGGTCAGTAGTTTCATTATATGATAACGACCGAAGTGCCCGGCTCCGATCACACCGATTTTTACCTTCAATCCATCTGGCCTTTCCGCATTTTATTCAAGCTAAAAATCTTGTATTTTCTCGTCAATATAATGAAATTCGGTCATAAATTGAAAGCAATATTCGGGGCAGTAAACGCATGAAATGCAAAAAACATTGGGTTTGGGTTATCTTGTTCATTTACCTCGGCTGGCCGGGGGAGAGCTCGGCTCAAAAAGAAGCCGTTATTCTGCACTGGAATGATTTTCACAGCGCCAATCTGTCTTTCCAGCCCAGCTATGGGCGTGGCGAAGGCTGGGTGGGAGGCTCGGCGACCCTGGCCGGTTATCTCGACTCATTGCGCAGGCTACATCCGCAGGCCATCAGCCTGAATGCTGGTGATGATTTCCAGGGCTCGCCGCTTTCCAGCCTGACCCGCGGCTGGTCACAAATTATTATCCTCAATCAGATCCGCCCAACCGCCTTCACGATCGGCAATCACGAATTCGATTACGGAGTAGACAACCTAAAAAAATGTCTGTCCCGGGCAAATTTTGAGATTGTCTCCTGCAACCTTTACGATTCCAGCCGGCAAGCCCTGCTGGCCAAGCCATATATCCTGAAACGCGCCGGTGAACTGACTATCGCTATCATCGGAGTGGCTGGTGACGACATGAAAAGCAGTTGCCTGCCGGAAAACGTCCGCGGCATCGGTGTCCTGCCGTCGCTGACCCAACTCCGGAAATGTATCCGGGAAGTCAATCCGCAAGCCGACCTCATCGTCATTCTTAGTCACAGCGGCTTTGACGAGGACTCCCTGCTCGCTTTGCAATTGAGCGAAGCCGATGTCATTATCGGGGGCCATTCTCACTCCGTGCTCCGCCAGCCAAAAGTCGTCAACAATATCCTGATCTGTCAGGCTGGAGCCAACGGGCGTTCCCTGGGTTATCTCAAAGCGCAGGTAGACTCTCCCCTGAAAAAAATCAACAGCTTTGAATATCAGCTGCTCGAAACCAGCGTGAATAAGATCAGCCCGAATACACGCGTGCGGCAGATCGTGGACTCGCTCGAGGCGACCATTGCCCCTACCATGAACCGGGTCATTGGTCAGCTGATCTCCGATTGGACACGGAACAGTGACGGCGAGTCCAACATCGGCAACTGGATTTGCGATGCCACGCGGAGCTATTTCAACGCGGACCTTGCCTTCATGAACAGCGGCGGGATTCGCAAAGGGCTGAAGGCCGGACCGATCCGGGTACGTGACATCTGGGAAATATCGCCCTTCGACAACACCATTGACCTGATTACTTTGAGTGGAGCCCAGCTCTGGCAGATGCTCGAATACCGTCTGCGTAATCCCCGTGATTTCCTGCAGGTTTCCGGCATACAGTACGCTTACCAGAAAAATCCTCTGCGATTGCGCGAAGTGACTGTCCTGGGACAGCCCCTCAATCCCGAAAAGTCGTACACTCTGGCAACGAACAACTTCGTGGTCGGTCAATTCGAACGCTTCTTCGGTTTCAACTTGACGGAGGTCAGGATCAAATCTACCGGGATTGTCGGGCGGGATATCTTAATCGCCGCAGTCGAAAAAGAAAAGACCATCAATAGCCAGATCGAAAACCGTATTCGGGTACTGACCGAAAAATAAGGTGGAGCATAACATGGCATCGAATAATCGTATTCTCATTGGACATGGCATTTTAGGTTTGGCAATTCTAATTTTTTGCGTAGCGCTTCTGTTCGGCTCGTTTTATTACGGGGCGATTGGCTTGTTGATCGGGCTCTGTGCATGGTTCATAATATTTTTCAACGGACAGACCGAGAACCTCGCCGCTATGAGTACGACCGTCATGAGTGTTTTCGCGGTTGTAACCGGGCTCGGTACTTTTATCGGCCTGGGAGTACGTCCGGATATTTTCGGCGGGAGCGAGTTGAAAGCCGAGGGCATTGCTTTAGCGTTGCTGGTCGGCCTGCTTTTCCTGATTCTGGGCCTGATATTCCGCATGATTGTCAATCTGGAAAAGAAAATCGAATTTCTGCGCAGTGAAATGATCAAGTTCTATAAGTTGAACACCCCGGGAGAATGACCTTGCCGTTGGTACGGGGACTGACCCTGCTCGCAGTCATGTTTGGGCTGGGGTTGGGTCAGAATCTGCAACTGCATTATGATTTATTGCGCCGCCATCTGACCTCGACGCTGGAAATATACAAAACCGACGCCTGGGGCGCCACCTTTGGATTCATTGATTTTGATTACAATCAGCGGCTCCCGGACAAGGTCAGGAACGTCTCCGGGGCTTATGGAGAAATCGCCCGGTACGTCACCCTCCGGCGCCTGCCGCGCTGCGCTCTGACCCTCCAGTATAACGACGGCCTGACCAATGCCGGATCGTTCAATCCGGTATGGTTAGGTGGCCTGCAGTACGGGTTCAAATGCGGCAAAATCGATTGGCCGGTGGACTGCCTCCTGCGCCGGGAAATGAATACTCGCGGACTGACCTGGCAAATTACTTCCGTCTGGCTGATTGATCGTAAAAAATACGAAATCAGTGGTTACCTTGACATCTGGAACACCAGCCGGGATGCTTTTCCCGCCCGGAAAATTGTGGTTCAGGCTGAGCCGCAGTTCTGGTACAAGATCAACGCACACTGCCTGATGGGCGGCGAGATTGAGGTGGCATGGAATTTCAACGGCGCCTGGAGTCGCCGCCAAGTTTTCGCAACCGACAGGCTTTTTGTCCTGCCGACCGTCGGGATCAAATGGTACTTGTGATTAGTGCCAGTAGTAGCTAAAATCCTCGACGGTTTTAATCGTATTTGCCGGTTAAAGGGCGCTTGATAATCCAACCTAAACCTCTTAAATTCACCGGTCGTGAATCAATGAATAACCGAGCACCGCTAACCCTGAATCCAGCTATGCAGTTCTCCACAGACGGGAGAGACTGTTTGACTGCGCCGACTGGCGGTGCAGGCAGAAATGAGAAGCTTTTAAGCTATGAGGAGTGGTTATGGAAATAAAACTCGACAACCTGATCGAGAAATTAAAACAGGATGGCATCGCCGCAGGTCAACGCGCGGCGGACGAAATTGTAAAAAAAGCCGAATCTAATGCGACGGAAATTGTCGCTACTGCCCAACAGGAAGCCCAGAAAATCATCGAGGACGCCCGGCAAGCCGCCACTCGTCTGCAGACCAATGCCGAAACCGCTATCCGGCAGGCGGCGCGGGACACTGTCCTGACCACCAAAGAGCAACTGCAGAAGTTATTAGACCGTGTTTTAAAGAAAGAGATCGCCCAGACTCTGACCCCTGACTTTCTGAAAGAGCTGATCCTCACGGTAATTAAAGCAAACGCGGGGGGCGAGCTGCAGTTCTCACTCTCCGAGAAAGATGCCGCCAAATTGCAGGACTTCCTGCTGAAAGCCACGCGCGACAGCCTGCGAGAACCGGTCGCCTTCAGGGTTGAGCGTGGTCTGGCCAGCGGCTTTCGGGTCAGCCGGAAAGGCACCGATGTCTGCTACGATTTCACCGATCAGAGCATTGCGGACTTACTTAAGGAATTCCTGAACCCGGGACTTAGATCTATCCTTGACCACAATGGATAAATATTTTTATCTGATTGCGCAACTTCCGACGCTGTATTTTGAGCGTGAACCACTTATCACCGAATCCCAATTTTTGGAAGAAGCGCGCAAGTGGCTGTCACCCGCCGCTTATGAATTGCTCACGCGTGTGGATCTAAGCGAGACCACCGTCCAATCCGGCGACCCGGCACTCATTCGTCAGTACAAAAGGTTTGAAGGGGAATTGCGATCAGAGCTGGCCGAATGGCGGGCCGCCCGGCGCCGCAATCAGGATTTCAAACTGACCTGCCTCCCGACCGCTCTGGTCAAGGAAGGCGATCCCCTGACGGTTGAAAAAAATCTGCTGTACTGGCGCTGGCAATATTTGGAGGAAGCCGAACCCGGACATCATTTTGACTTCGGTTTCCTGCTGATTTATTGTCTCAAATTGCAGATCCTGCGCCGGCTGTTCACTTTTAACAAACCCACCGGCATGCAAAAGTATCAACAATACACAGAAACGAGTTTATGAAAAAAGACGGCAAAATCATCGGCATCAACGGTAATATGCTTACGGTCGCCTGCGAGAATGATATCATGCAGAATGAGGTCGGCTATGCAATTACCGGTGAGGAGCAACTGAAGGCGGAGGTCATTCGTATCCGCGGCAACCTGGCCTTCATGCAGGTTTTTGAAAGCACCAAGGGCTTGAAAGTCGGCGACAAAGTCGAATTTACCGGACACCTGCTTTCCGTTCAGTTAGGGCCAGGTCTGCTGGGTATGGTTTATGATGGACTGCAGAACCCTTTGCACAAATTAGCCGCGGCGCATGGTTTTTTCCTGAAACGGGGCGTGGCCATTGAAGCTCTGGATTCCCAGAAAAAATGGAACTTCACTCCCCGCGCCAAGGTCGGGGATATTGTCCACGCCGGTTTTACACTGGGCACGGTCAGTGAAGGTATTTTCGAACATAAGATATTTGTGCCTTTCTATCTGAACGGTGAATATACCGTACAGGCAATCGCCGCCGCAGGCAACTACACGGTACGGGAAAAAATCGCCTCTGTCCTGGATGAAAAGGGCCAGCAGTTTGACCTGCAAATGTGTTTCGATTGGCCGGTCAAACTGCCCATCAGCATTTATCGGGAAAAACTGGTTCCCCGTCAGCCTCTCATCACGCAAACCCGCATCATCGATACCTTTTTCCCTATCGCTCGCGGGGGCACCTATTGCATTCCGGGCCCGTTCGGCGCCGGTAAAACGGTCTTACAACAGGTCACGAGTCGCTTTGCCGAAGCCGATGTCGTGATCATCGCCGCCTGTGGTGAACGAGCCGGCGAGGTTGTGGAAACTCTGCGGGAGTTCCCCGAGCTGACCGACCCGCGTACCGGCAAATCTTTAATGGATCGAACAATCATTATCTGCAATACCAGCTCAATGCCGGTCGCGGCCCGCGAAGCCTCGGTGTACACGGCGGCGACCTTGGGCGAATATTACCGCCAGATGGGACTTAACGTTCTGCTCCTGGCCGATTCCACCTCGCGCTGGGCGCAGGCCATGCGGGAGTTGTCCGGACGATTAGAGGAGATTCCGGGTGAAGAAGCATTCCCCGCCTATCTGGAATCGCGCATCGCCCAATTCTATGAGCGGGCCGGCATTGTCGAACTTTTGGATGGACAAACCGGCAGTCTGACTATCGGCGGAACCGTCAGCCCGGCGGGTGGCAACTTTGAGGAGCCGGTGACTCAGTCTACTTTAAAAGTAGTGGGTGCTTTTCACGGACTGTCCCGCGATCGGGCCAACGCGCGCCGCTTTCCTTCAATTCATCCCCTCGAAAGCTGGTCGAAGTATGCGAGTTTCATTGACGCCCGGCAAATCGAAGAGGCGCGGGAGATTCTCTTCAAGGGGCATGAGATCCACCAGATGATGTTGGTCGTCGGAGAGGAAGGCACCTCGTTAGACGATTTCCAGACTTATCTGAAGGCCGAGTTCCTGGACGCCGTTTACCTGCAACAGAATTCGTTCGACCACGTTGACGGGGCCAGCAATCCGGAGCGGCAAAAATATGCCTTTCGCAAGGTGCACCGCATCTTGATGACGAAATTTGCGCTCGCCGACAAACCCGACGCCCGGGCGTTCTTTAACAAGTTGCGCCAGACCTTTATTGACTGGAATTACCTTGATATGGGCGACGAAAAATTCAAACACCAGGAAGCTTTAATTGACCAAATGATTGAGGGCCAAACGCAAAATGCAAAAAGTCTACAATAAAATACTGAGCGTCACCGGGAATGTTATCACCGTCAAGGCCTCCGACGTGAACTACGAGGAATTGGCGGAAATTGCCACTCAGCGGGGGAAGTCGTTAGCCCAGGTCATCAAGCTGGATAACGACATCGTCTCCCTGCAGGTTTTTGCCGGAAGCCAGGGCATCGCGACCAATGACGAGGTGCGCTTCCTCGGCCACCCGATGCAGGTAACCTTCTGCGATGACATGTTAGGTCGGATCTTCAATGGCAGTGGCGTCCCGCGTGACAAAGGACCTGCCCTCACCGAAAACCTGATTCAGGTCGCCGGTCCTTCGGTCAATCCCGCCAAAAGAATTATTCCACGGCGCATGGTCCGCACCAATATTCCCATGATTGACGTTTTCAACTCGCTGGTCATCTCCCAGAAGCTACCCATTTTCTCCGTTTCCGGCGAACCCTATAATGAATTACTGGCGCGCATCGCCCTGCAGGCGGAAGTGGACATGATCATTTTAGGGGGCATCGGTCTGAAATACGACCAGTATATGTTTTTCAAAAATACTCTGGAGGAAGGCGGCGCGCTCAGTCGCTCGATCTTCTTTATGCACACCGCCTCCGATCCGATCGTGGAAGGCTTGATGGTGCCGGACCTCAGTTTGGCTGTCGCGGAACGCTTCGCACTCAAGGGGCGTGATGTGCTGGTTTTGCTGACCGATATGACCAACTTCGCCGACGCCCTGAAGGAAATCGCCATCACCATGGAGCAGGTTCCGTCGAATCGCGGCTACCCGGGCGACCTTTACAGTCAGCTGGCGGCACGTTATGAAAAAGCCGTGGACTTCGAGGAAGCCGGTTCGGTAACGGTTCTGGCGGTCACCACCATGCCGGGCGATGATGTGACCCATCCCGTGCCGGACAACACCGGCTATATCACCGAAGGACAATTCTACCTGCGCAACGGCCGCATCGAACCATTTGGTTCGCTCAGCCGTCTCAAGCAACAGGTCAATAAAAGCACCCGCGAAGATCATCGGGCGATTATGGATGGCATGATCCAGCTCTACGCCCAGTTCAAGGAAACCGAGGAAAAACGCGCCATGGGTTTCCGCATGAGCGACTGGGACCGCAAGCTCTTGAAATACGGCGCCCTGTTCGAATCTTCCATGATGGATCTGAAGGTCAATATCCCACTCGAAGCCGCGCTCGACCGCGGCTGGCAGATCCTGGCCACCTGTTTCCTGCCCGAAGAAACCGGTATGAAATCCGAACTGATTAACAAATTCTGGCCTAAATCAGAGGCTCAGCCGGCTTAACTGACCTTCAAATGGGCAAGATTAAGCATACCAAGAATGAACTCAAAAGCCAGCGTGAGGCGCTGTCCCGCTACCAGCGCTTTCTACCGACACTGGAGCTCAAGAAAAGCCAGCTGGTCACCGAAATCCGCCGCATCGGGCAGGAAATCGAAACCCTTGAAAACGCCTTGCGCCAGACTGGCGACGAACTGCGCAAGTGGGTGGATGTTCTGGCGGAAGATTTCGACCTGCGACCATTACTGAAGGTCAGTGAAGTCTTATCTGGTGAGGGGAATATTGCCGGTATTGATATTCGCATTTTCCGGGATGTACATTTCGAAGATGTCGAATATGATCTCTACACCACCCCGCTTTGGGTTGACCGGGCTCTGATCGTTCTTCGGGAACAGATCGCCCGTCGGATTCACATCCAGGTTTTACAGGAGCAGGCTGAAATCCTGCGCCAGGAATTGCGGGTCACCATCCAGCGCATCAATTTGTTCGAAAAAGTCAAAATCCCCGAGACCCGTGAAAACATCCGTATCATCCAAATCTTCTTAGGCGATGCCATGACCGCTGAAGTAGTGCGCGGCAAAATCGCCAAAGCCAAAATCCAGAGCCGGAAGGAAATGGTCAGTCGATGATCGTTGCCATGCAAAAAGTGACCGTTTTCCTCAGCGCAAGCAACCGCGATGCGGCCCTCCGGCGTCTGCGGCAACTTGGCATTCTGCACGTGAAGCCGACCGTCCCGGTTGCGGGAGATAACTTACTCCAGCTCGAAAATCAGATTAGCGCCGTCGAACGGGCCCTCCACCAGCTTGATATATCCCGGACGACCTCCGGCGCAACCAGTCCGGAGCCAGTTGACCCGGGGCAATTGGTCAGTGAAATCCTGAGCCTCAGCGAAAAGAAAGCCAAACTGGCCGGAGAGCTGGAAAAAGATCGCGAAAAACAAAACTGGTACCGGGTGTGGGGGCGAACCTGCCAGGCCGAGCTCGCTGAACTCGCTTCCCATGGAGTCTTTCTCCGCCTCTACAGCATTGATAAGGCCCAGCAGAAACGCCTGCCGGCTGATAAATTGATCCTGAGCCTCAAAGAAGAAAAAGGCCGGATTCTGATTGCCCTCCTGACCGGCGCCAACGGTGAGCTTCTTGATCTGAAGGAAGAAGCGGTCCCCGCAGAAGATTTCCTGACCGTGAGTGACCGCATCGCCGCCGCCGAAAAGGAAATTATGGGCATCGACGAACGTCTCCTGCGGTTGGTGGATTATCAGCCTATTCTCAAGCGCCATCTCGTTGATTTGCAGCGGCAACACCGTTTCGTCAGTGTGCGCGCCGGCATGGGTGTGGCCGAGGACATCGTCTTCTTAGAGGGATATTGCCCCACCGATACTCTCGAACAATTTAAAAAGGCGGCGGAACAGGAAGCCTGGGGCTACATAACCGAAGATCCCAGCGAGCCGGACGATGTCCCGACTTTATTGCGGCGCCCAAGATGGCTGAATATGGTTGAACCTATTTTTAATTTCATGGGCACGCTGCCGGGTTATCACGAATACGATATCAGTTTCTGGTTCTTATGCTTCTTCAGCCTGTTCTTCGCGATTTTGGTAGGCGACGCCGGCTATGGACTGGTCTTTTTGATAGGGACTCTGCTCTTCCGCCGCAAACATCGGCAAGCCGCCCGCGAGCCTTTTTTCCTAATGTACGTACTGAGCGGCGCTCTGATAGTCTGGGGCGCCATCACGGGTATGTGGTTCGGTCAGGAAACCATTGCCCGTTTACCGCTTTTCGACCGCTTAATCATTGACCGGATTTACAGTTTCAGTAAGAAACCGGATGAAGTTACTCGTTTTCTGATGTACTTCACCTTCCTGATCGGCGCCCTGCATCTGACGGTCGGCCATCTATTGAACGGCCTGAAGAAAATCAATTCCCTGCAAGCCTTGGCGCAGGTGGGTTGGATCGGGGTCGTGTGGGGCATGTTCTTCCTGGCGGGGCGCTTAGTGCTGTCTAACCCCCTGCCGTCGGTGACGCCTTATCTGATCGGCGGCGGGGCGCTGTTGATTGGCAGTTTCGATAACTACCTGAAAGGGCATTTTTGGAAAGGGGTGGGCGCAACGGTCGGCAACCTGCCGCTTAGCATCATTGGCTCTTTTGGGGATGTTGTCTCCTACCTGCGTTTATTTGCCGTCGGATTAGCCGGCTCGGTGGTCGAAGTCAGTTTCAACAACATGGCCCTGGGCGGGGAAGGCGGTCTGGTTAAAGTCATAGTCGCAGGCCTGATCCTGATTTTTGGACATGGTCTGAATATGATCCTGTGCCTGATGTCGGTCATCGTGCATGGCATCCGGCTGAATATGTTGGAGTTCAGCGGTCATCTCGGCATGCAGTGGACCGGCAAAAAATATCTACCCTTCCGCGAAGAGTAAATTCATGAAAAATTCTAAATGCCTATTATCTGAGGAGAAAAAATATGCAAGGTTTAGGTGATTTAAATCTGTCGCTCGTCCTGGCGGCTATCGGATCGGGACTGGGAGCCGGTGTGGCGGGACTTTCTGCCATCGGAGCCTGGAAGAAAGCATACGCCCTGAACAAAGCCGCGCCTTTCATCCTGGTCGCATTTGTGGGGGCGCCCCTGTCGCAGACAATTTACGGCATGATTCTGCGCAACGCCATTATCGGAGCAAATATTGTTGACGCTACCGGCAAAGCTCAGATGCTCTTAGGGGCTTTCGCCGGATTCGCCATGGGTTTATCGGCTTTCATGCAGGGCAAGGCCTCGGCCAAAGCCTGTGACGCTTTGACTGAGACCGGCAAGGGCTTTGGCAATTATATCATGGTCATCGGCATCATCGAAACCGTGGCACTGTTCATCATGGTTTTCTGTCTGACCGCTTTGCCCAAAGCCGTTTAGCGTTCGATACCGAACCGGTCATTTAACAGTTAACAGCGGGGTAAAAATGGCGACGATATCCTTTTTAGGAGCGACCGGCACGGTCACCGGTTCGCGTTATTTGCTCGAGACCGGGCAGACGAGATTACTGATTGACTGCGGGCTGTTTCAGGGTTTGAAGGAACTGCGTCTGCGCAACTGGGAGCCTTTTCCGATCCCCGCCGCAGCGCTCGATGCGGTGATCCTGACCCATGCCCACATCGATCACACCGGGTTCCTGCCGCGCTTGGTCAAAGAAGGTTTTCGGGGTAAGGTTTACGCCACCAGCGCTACGGCCGATCTGTGTGCGGTAATGCTCCCGGATTCCGCCCACCTGCAGGAAGAAGATGCCCTGTATGCCAACCAAAAACACTTTACCAAGCATGCGCCCGCCCTGCCACTCTATAATATTGATGATGTCAGGCAGACTCTGAATCTTTTTCAACCGGTGCCTTATGGACAGACGGTGTCTTTAGGTGACAATGCGACCCTGACTTTCCGCGACGCCGGACATATTCTCGGCAGTGCTTTCGTAGACATCCGGCTCAATCAAAACGGTGCCACCCGCCGTATCCTGTTTTCCGGCGATTTGGGGCGCCCCGCTCAGCCGATCTTACGCGATCCCCACACCGTGCATGGAACCGATTACCTGCTAATCGAATCCACCTACGGTGATCGCCTGCACGGTACCGGCAACAATAAAGCTGATTTGGCGCGGGTAATCAATCATAGTTTAGGGCGCGGCGGTGTACTGGTTGTGCCTTCTTTCGCGGTAGGGCGCACGCAGGAACTGCTCTTTACCATCCGCGAACTGGAAGAGGAAAGGGTAATCCCTGAAATTCCGGTTTATGTGGATTCGCCCATGGCCGTCTCTGCCACAGACATTTTCATGCGCCACCGGCAGGATCACGATCTGGAATCAAAGGTACTGGGTATGCGCGGCACGGACATTTTGCGCACCGCCCGTCTCCAGTTTGCCCAGACTCCCGCGCAGTCGAAGGCCATCAATGAGGTGAAAAACCGGGCAGTCATCATTTCCGCCAGCGGGATGGCTACTGGAGGTCGCATCCTGCACCATCTGGCCCATCGTCTGCCGGACCCACGCAACACTTTATTATTCATCGGCTATCAGGCCGCAGGAACCCGCGGGCGGACAATTTTAGAAGGCGCCCCGGATGTGAAAATCCATGGCGAGTACATTCCGGTCCGCGCTCATGTGGAGAACATCACCGGATTTTCAGCGCACGCTGATTATAATGAGACTTTGGCCTGGCTGTCCAGTTTCAACTACGCACCCCGGAAAATCTTTATTGTCCACGGTGAACCGCCTCAATCGAGTGGTCTGGCAGAGCGGATCAAAGCGCATTTCGGTTGGGTGGCGGAAATTCCGCAATATTTGAACCGCTACGAACTGGACTAAACCGGTGGATTTATTCGAGAGTAAGGAAGAAATACAATCCTTATTGCCCCCGCTGGCGGAGCGAATGCGACCCCGGCGGATCGAGGATTTCATCGGTCAGGAAGCCCTGGTCGGGGCGGGCAAAATAATCAGCAAAGCGCTGGCTAACCAGCAGATTTTTTCCATGATCCTCTGGGGTCCGCCGGGCAGTGGCAAAACGACCCTGGCGCGGCTGATCTCTAACTCAATCGCGGCGGATTTTTTTCAGATTAGCGCCGTTGATACCGGAGTGAAAGAAATCCGCGAGGTAATCGCCCGCGCTGAATTTAACCGGCAAAACGGACGCACTACGGTACTGTTTATCGACGAAATTCACCGCTTCAACAAAGGACAGCAGGACGCGCTCCTGCATGCGGTCGAGAATGGTTCGATTGTGCTGATCGGAGCAACCACGGAAAATCCCTCCTTTGAAGTCATCGCACCATTATTGTCACGTTGCCGGGTGCTACGCTTGGCGGCCTTGAGCGAGACGGCCTTGGACCAGATCCTGACCGGGGCTCTGAACCGCGACATTCTTTTGACCAAGTACCCAATTCAATTCGAACCAAACGCGCGCGATTTCCTGCTCAAGCAGGTCAACGGAGACGCCCGTAAACTGCTGAACGCCCTGGAAATCGTCCTGCAATTAGGCGCTCCTGCCGAAAACAGCCCATTCCGTATCACAGTCGAATTGATTCAGGAAGCCTTGCAACAGCGTCACCAGCTTTATGATAAAAAGGGCGATTACCATTACGATATCATCTCGGCATTCATTAAAAGCGTACGCGGCAGTGATCCCGATGCGGCGGTTTACTGGTTAGCGGTGATGCTGGAGGGAGGCGAAGATCCGCTGTTCATCGCTCGCCGGTTAGTAATCCTTGCCAGCGAGGACATCGGCAACGCCGACCCGGCGGCTCTGCCGCTGGCGACAGCCGGATTCCAGGCGGTGGACAGCATTGGTTTGCCCGAAGGTGCCATCGTTTTAGCTCAGGTCACGACCTACCTGGCTTCCACTGTTAAAAGCAACGCCGCCTATATGGCCCTCGAAGCCGCGCGGGCGGCGGTTCAGGAGGGTGAACCACCTGATGTACCCTTGCATCTGCGCAACGCTCCCACCCGCCTGATGAAAAAAATGGGTTATCACAAGGGATACAAATACCCGCACCACTACGAAGGGCACTTCCTGAAAGAGCATTATTTCCCACAGCACATGCCGGCAGTAGCGTTTTACGAACCGACGCTGATCGGGCGCGAAAAATTCATTAGCGAGCGCCTGACCGCACTGTGGCCCGAAAGATATCGCAAACCGCCGAAAAAAGCTTGAAAGGTCTGCCTCGTCCTTGTGGGTGAAGGACTCACTTCATTTGAAAATCTGAATCGGCAGGGCGGTTTCGCAACGCTGGTTGAGTGGCACCTCGGCCAATCCGCGCTGGAAGCGCGTAAAACTTTCGTCACCGGCACTAAAAATAGTATGCCCTTTTTGCAGGGCTTGAAAGCGGTCAAACTCAGCAATAGGCGTGGTACAAAATACGCCGAAAATCGCTTCCGCCGTGACGGTACGTTTAGGATCAGCCTGCACCTTGTAGACCACCCCCTGTTTCTGTTCCGCCAGAGTGGGAATGGTCAGCGGCTGACGGGCCTTGACGGAATTATCCATTGAAATATGGTTGGGAAACATCATCAGTACCGAATTGTCGGCTAAAAAATTGAAAAGATAGAGATAGCCTTCCTGGGTGCTCGTTGCCGTAATCACCAAGCGGTCGCCGCTTTTAAAAACATTATTATTGATTTTCAGGTCTAATTTGAGGGCCGGATTGCGCTGACCAATGATCGGTGCCACCTGCGCTTGCAGGCGGACCCGGTACCTGATCAGATCCTCCAGAATTTCCGGCTTGGCGATCAGGATCTTTTCCTCGGTGATTACCCCTGCCTGCGTGGAAATGGCGAAAATATTGATTGCGGTCTGTTCCTGAGCCTGCTGACCAGACTCGGCGCGCAGATCCGAAAACACCGAACTGGTGAGCACCTCCTCGGGAATAGCTTTTTTAATCGCACATTCACGCGCCAGGGTCAGGGTCTTGTGGCGGGCTTCCGCTGGTGTCGTATTGCTGTCGAAAACCCTGACAGTGTCAACTTCTACCCAGATTGCCTGGGACTTTTGGGCCAATAAACCCGCGGTAAGCAGACCAAGCAGGCAAATAATTATCCTAAGGCCGTACTTGAATTGATCCTGGCCGCTCATTGCCATGCGCTATTGACCATATCTGACAAGTACCCGGTCCGCACGGTCGGGTGTTACCCCGGGAGTTTGCTGGCGGTTGTTCAGACGCCGGGCTTCATACGGCACCTTACTATCTAAATATTTTGCCAGTTCGCCGACCGTCAAAACCAGATCTTTGTTTTCATCGGCTTCACCCTGCAGGCCGCGCAGGAAGTAATAGGTGTACAAGCTGTGTTTTTTCTCGGGATACCAGGAACTGACTTCATCCGCGGAGGACGAAGTGAATTCGACGATATGATCGGAAAGCGTGTGCCCCTTTTCGATCTCGATCATGACCGGACTGACGTTCTTGATCAACATGCCCTCGTTGCTACTGCCCGAGAAGCAGGCATCAATCATGACGGTAGTGGCCGCCGTTTTGATATTATTGAGTTGTTCATAGAAGTAATCCAGAGCGATGCCGCCCACGCTGACATAGTTAGGGTCGCAATCCACAGGTACGAAATAGCCACGTTTGCTCTCGGGATCAGGAGCCCCGTGCCCGACGTAATAGAAGAAAATTTCGGCGGTGTCTTTGGCGGTATTGGCCAATTTCTGGAGAGCGGTCTTGAATTGAGACTGGGTGGCGTCATTGTAGACCAGGATATTGCCTTCCCGAAAACCTAAAGTTTTTAGCAGGTATTGTTTGACAAATTCGCCATCGCGGTGGGCGAAGCTAACCTCCGGAATGTCGCTGTTCTGGTACTTGCGGTTGGCAATGATCAGGGCGACAGCATCATTTTTAACGCCCTGTCCGGCAGGAATATTCAGCTCCACGTCTATCGAGAATCCGTCGGTCACATACTTACTGCCGTCCTCCTTGCCCTTGACCACAAATTGCTGCATCGTGGCTAAGCGCTGATTGAAACTCAGCTCGACCGGGAGGTTGACGACGCCCCATTCCCGATAGTACTCCGAGACCGTCAGGAAAACCGGAACCGCCGTCGCCACGTTGTTGGTGTAGACCTTGATCGTCAAATCCCGAAAGTCGCCCGCCGGCAAATCGCCGATCGGAGTTTGCTGAACCCGCTCTTTGGTGTCCTTGCCGACAAAGAAGACATTATCGCCCAGTCGCAGAGCGGCGCGTACATCGCGTGCTACACTGGTACCCTGATTCTGCAACCTGACCGTTACTTCGACAATTTCCTCCGGCTCAATCATGCCGTTACCGCTCTGGTCAGTGACCTGGATGCCGGCATTGACCAAGTTGACAAAATAGGGACGAGTCTCGAATTGGATCTGCATGGGATCGAGATTAAAACCGTTGGCCTCGATGATGTTACAGTTGAGGGCAATGGAATCGGCGGACATTTTATAGCGCGCTTTAAGCGCAATTTCCACGGTCTTGCTCTCTCCGGGGTTGATATCGCCGATCAAAGTGCGCGGAGGATAATCCAGCTCCGGGTTCTGAGTACCGGACAGTACCGCCGAGACGGCAAAACCCGGCCCCTGCCCGTTATTGATTACGGTGATTTTCAGGAGCCCGGTTTCGTTGGCATCCAGAAAGTTGTTGCCCGAGGGTTCGCTGAAATTGATTTCAGCCCGCAGTTTCGGTGGCAGGCCGTTTGCCGCCCCGGCAATGGTCCGTACCACGTCGCTGGCGCCCGCCAGCTCCGCCATTTCATCATAAACGATTTCCCATAACCTAACCGTGCGGTCCTCGCTGGCAGTCGCCAGGAGCTTCCCTTGCACATCGTAGGCGGCGGATTTCACCGTGCCACTGTGTTCTTTGTTGCTGAACAGCGTGGTTCCATCGGCCACCCGCTTGAACAATAACGTGTTGTCTTCGAGCCCGCAAGCAATTGTCAAACCGTCCGGATTGCTGAACGCCAATGCGATGACACCGGCAGGCAGATCGCTGAAAGTTTTTTGCGGAGAAAGATCCTTGGCGTTCCATATCTTGACAATTTTATCATCACCGGCACTGGCAATTTGTTCGCCATCCGGGCTATAGGCGATGGCATTAATCCATAAAGGATGCGCCTTGGTAATGGTTTTGATATTACTGCCATCCTTCACGCTCCACAGGCGGATGGACTGGTCATAGCCGGTGCTCACCAAACAGAGATTGTCCGGGCTGAAGGTCAGGGCGTGGATTTCATCGGTATGTCCACTCAAAGTCTGCAAACAGGTCGCATCGCTTACCTGATAGAGATAGATCTTGTAGTCCGCCGCGGCGGTGGCAACGATCTTTCCGTCGGGACTGAAAGCCAGAGATTTGATGCCTTCCGGATGGACCATGATCTTCTGCAAAATTTTCTGACCGTCAATTTGCCAGATGATCAGCAAGCCATCCGAACCGCCACTGGCCAATACCGGTTCACTGGGATGAAATGCCAAAGCCGTAACGTACTTGGTATGCCCGGTCAGGTTGTAAAGCAGGGTCTGCTTCTTCACGTCCCAGATTTTAACCGTCTTGTCGTCACTGCCGGTAGCCAGTAAACTTCCGTCCGGATTAAAAACCACCGCATTGACCGAGCGGCTATGGTTTTTAAAGGTCGCTAAATTCTTGATACTCTGCATCCGCCGGTCGGTGCGGGCTGTGTAGGGTTGACCATTGAACTCGACCACCACGTAGATGAGGCGGGTTTCGCCGTCGCGTGACAGTTGAAAATAGCCAATGGGTTTGAGATTGGCAAAGCCTTCCTTAAACTGCTGGGCGATGGATTTGGGAATCAGCAAACTGCCCTTTTTCTGGTATTTGGGCACGGTAAAGGGAAAGCGCTCCAACTCTGGCCGGTAATAACCCAGCTCCAGTTGAATCGGCGTGGGATAAGCTTTGCTGGTCAGCAATTCCAGTTCCTTGTCCAATATTGCCCGGCGTTCCGTCTTTTGTTCCTCGTAGCGCGCCGCAATTTCCTGCCGCCGGGTTTCATTTTGGCAAAGTCGTTCATCGTACTCGGCCGTAGACTCAAATTCGCCCTTGGGACGGAGATCCAGCTCGGCGGTCAGCGCCTTTTCGATTTCCTGCTGGATTTCAGTATCCAAATTACCCAGACTGGCCAGCAGTTGAGCGAGTTTGGTCTGGGCGGTTTCAAAGCTAACCTCCTGCCCCTGCACCGGCAGTGTGAGCATCAGACCTACAAGCAGACCCAGCGCCATCAGCCGGGATAGCCGACCCCGGCGCGAACGACTTTTGGAAAAAATTGGGCACTTCATACCAACCTCCACACTCTCAGCATCAGTCAATTCCCCGACTGGAGCTGATAAAAATTCTCGATGGCTTTGCGCAGGGCCAACATCGTCTCCTTGGGCATGCCCTCGAGGCGGACATTGATCTGCGCGATATCCTGACGCAGTTGCTCGTTAGCCTTCTCTAACCTATTGATGTTCGCTTCGAGCAAGGCGATATTTTCCTGCAATTTTTGGTCAGTCGTCTGCAATTGATTTATGCCATTCCAAAGATTATCCAAACTGTCGGCAACTTCTCTTTTAAACAGGTCAACCTTCTTCCGCTCCTTGGCAACAATATCCTGAATGGTAGTCACCGTCTGGTCAATTTCCTGTTTGGACTGTTTGATAAATTCCATAGTGGACGCGATATCTTTCTGCTGGCTCTCCATCGTACTTTTTAATTCATCCAACCGGGCGCGTTCTGTCGCCAATGCTTCATCCAGAATACTACGAGTCTTTTCGAGCAGCTCCTGCGTTGTTCTTTCCGCTACTGTCGTCATTTGCTTATTTACGTAATCAGTGGTTGCCAGCGTCGCCGCCGGCGGGGTGGGGATAAAAGTTAGCGACGAGCATCCGCTCAATAGAGTCAGCACCCCGATCGATAATATCAGCCATCTGTTTTTCATAAAGTCCTCTTGTTTGTTATACCTGTTTGGGTTGCGAACCGGTATCTGTGCCGGTTCTGAATTGGGATCGTATTTCCAATTGCGCCGCCATTGTTCGAAACTATCAGTTTTTCAGCTAAATTACAACCAAAAACTATCGGATTTTTCCCCATGCTGTTTGTGAGATCAGACAATCCGGATCAGGGCTCCGACCCACCCAGCAGTGAATCCCGCATTTTTTTCACCAGCAAATCGCTTACCTTGGCAATGGCTTTGGCGCCTGCGTTTTCCGGCGAATTGCCGGCACTTTTATCCTCGATCAAAAAGTTGTCAATCACCGTCTGGCGCCGGGCATTGAAGATTTTCAGCGTGCCCTTAGCCCGCATAAAGTAAAAATCTTCCTGGATTTTACTCGGCTGGTCGGCAACGATGCTGCCCAGTAAAATCAGATCGGCGCCGCTGTTTTTCGCCAGCTGCCCAATCTCTGCCGGTGACAGGTTTTCCAACCGCTGACGGTCAAACTGTGCGAAGGGATTATTTTCCAAAATCGTAAAGCCCGCGGCAGTCAGAGCCTGGGACAGGGCATTTTCTAGGTTAGACAGTGCCACAACCTTTCCCAAATTTAACTCCGTCACTTTCACAACAACCCGGTTATCCGGCAAAAGATTGAAGATTGCGCTATTGGATGATACGTCATAACCTTCCGGAAAATGCACCCGCGCGGCGATTTTCAGTGGCTGGCTGGTCCGCACTTCAGTCACCTGACAAACCGCTTCTCCCTGAGCATTGGTGCTAACCTGCGGGGTCAGAATAGCCTGACCAGTAGTGACATTAAAATCAACCGCGAGTCCGGGTAGCTCAACCCGTTTCTCGCCAATCTGGCAGGACACCATAACCACCAGTGGCTCGGGCAGACCCTCGCCCCATTTGGTGACTTGTCGCTCTCCGCGAATCTCAATCCGGAGACCGGTACGGATAGTTTCAATGCCCGCCCGCACCTGCTCCTGAAAAGCTTGGATATCACGCATTTCCGGCGCCGGCAATCCGGTAATTTCGGTCAGGGGTTGGATATTCTTTGCGACCTGACGCAGTTGATCAATCGCCAAAAAAATTTGCCCGGCGTTTGCTTGCGTTTGCGCCGCAAGAAATTGCTGATTGCCAAGCATTACCGTTTCCGCGACCAGCTGTTGCAAAAACTCCCGGTGCGCCGCCTCGTCAAAATAGACCATTACGAAAGCCAGATAGCTTTTCTGTGCGCGTCGCCCGGAGTTTTCCTGATATTCCTCGACGAAAGTCCTTTCCGGCTTGACCGCCACGATATTTTTGGCCACCACCTTCACCCGGGAGTTGGTAAAGGCATCCTGGGTTTTTACCGTTGCACCGGACTCAATAATCGAGTCAATCAGTTCGCTTTCGACTATCCCGCCCAGGGATTCAATGATCTGACGCTTGGCGTTGTTGAGCGCATCCGTCCGGGCATCGGCTTCCTCCGGGAACTTATGTGAGATACCGATATAGTAACCGGGCTGGGGATTATCAATCCAGGCCGGACGTGGTTCCTTGGTCAGGCGTTTCTGACCCGCGCCGAAGCTGGTCATTCCCCCTAACAACAGGACGGTTAGGGCAATCCATGTGCGTAACTGATTCGTATTGGTCATGGCCACTCCACGTTTATGGAAACGGCAAAATGTAGCAAGAAAACACCATTTAATCAATTGCCAAAATGGAGCCGATGATGCCGTTTTCAAGTTTGCAGCAGAATTATTATATTCCAGGCAAATATGACAAAGGCGCATTTTAGCTTTTACCTGTTAAACGGCCTTTTTGAGGAGTGTAGTTTATGAATAGCAGCGGGTTTAAGCACTGGCTGTTGATTGTATGCTATCCGATCATCTCTTTCGCCCAGTTCGTCGAAGTCAACGCCGAAATTTCCGTGGAGCGCATGCCGGAGAAGGAGCGTGCGGATTTGAAAGTGCTGGAGCGTCTGCTCCCGGCCTATTTTGAGTCCTTTCAGTGGATTGAAAACAGTTACGGCATGCAGATTCCGATTAAGATCAGCATCTTCCCCCAAAGCGTCGGCACTGCCGGAGCAGAGCGGGTTTTCACCGCTCAGATGTTTATCACCAATGAATCCGGCGACCAGCGCTTTTTCGAAAAGTCCTTCAAATTTGTCTATAATCCCAACGATCCGGTTGTACATTCAGACATGAGCCATTCGCTGACCAGTGTGCTCGATTACTATGCCTGGATGCTGATTGCCGGCGAACTGGACACCTATGAACTTTTGGGCGGCAATAATGCTTATGAAAAAGCGCGCGACATTGCCACCCGCGCCCAGATGTCGGAGCGTCCCCAAGGCTGGAAAGAACGCCTCCAGGTTCAGGACGAGATTCTGCGCCAGCGCAATTACCGAATGACCAAATATTACTTCTGGCTGGCGGTGGATTTATCCGATCAGAAAAAAACGGCTGAAGTTCCCCCGGTGCTCGATAAAGCCCTGGGCTGCATCGAGGCAACCTTTAGCGAAAACAGCCGTGAACGCAACCTGCGCGTTTTTCTCGATGCCCACGCTCGCGATTTTATGCTCGTCATCAAGGAACACGGCTCACCGGCTCAGCAACGCAAACTGCTGGCACTCGATCCCGACAACAAAGCTGTCTACGACAAAATCCTGAGCGAACGCCCGGCGACGCCTTAATTTTACGCCGCGTTTGAAAACAGGTCGTTACAGTGACGGCGCTTCAATAAATAAAAACTCAGCGCCACACTGCCATGAAATAAACGCCGGCTGACCTGGCGGTCGCTACACCGGCGCAATGCTTTGACCTGTCTTCGTCGCCGGAGAATTGTTGGCCCGTGACCCACCAACCAGAGCTGCGCGCGTAAAATCCCCGCCGCGCGGCCCCAGTCCCGACGTAAAAGCGAAAAACACACCGCCAAATAGTCCAGTCCCAGACGCAGGGGTGTCAAATAGAGGGTCAGCAGGGGACGATAATTGGTCAGAAACATCAACCAGCTGTTGCGATGATTCAAATATTTTTTCAGCGGCGCTTCGGCACCCAGGGTATAGCCACTGCGATGCCAGATGACAGCTCTCGGCTCCACCACAATTTCATAACCCATCAACTGTAAGCGCCACTGCAGGTCAATCTCTTCCATGTGGGCGAAAAATGTTTCATCAAACAGCCCCACCGCCAACAGGAATTCACGACGCGCCAAAAAGGCCGTGCCTGAAGCCCAGAAAATTTGCTCCGGCCAGGTGTCATACTGGCCGGTGTCGGTTTCGAGCGCCTCGAAGATGCGTCCGCGGGCAAAGGGGTAGGCAAAAAGGTCCATTTCACCGCCAGCCGCCCCGGAATAATCGAAAGCGGCACGAGTCTGATATGACCGGATTTTGGGCTGAACTGCGGCAATTTCCACCCTTGATTGCAGTTTCGCGACCAAAAGTTCCAGCCATCCGTTCTGATGAATCGTATCGTTATTCAGGATGAGCACCAGGGGCGCGCGGGCGGCACGAATCCCGACATTGCACCCACCGGCAAAGCCACGGTTTTGGGTCAGACTTAAAATCGTGACCTGCGGAAATTCCCGACGCACCATGGCCAGGCTGTCGTCGGTCGAAGCGTTATCAACCAGCAGGACTTCTAAATTTAAGCGAGTCGAGCCGTACAGCGACGCCAGGCAGTCACGCAGAATCGCCGTCCCGTTAAAATGGGGAATTACGACCGAAACTGCCGGAGCTTCCGTCATGGAGATAAATTATGACGCTGGTTTAAATTGCACCCGGCTAAGCGAATCCATCCGCGCCTTCTGGGCGGGTGTAAGTTGGGTGCGGTACCGGTCGCGCATCGCGGTCGCACTCTGGTCATCGGGGTGCACCGCCAACCACGCGTCCAGAATTCCCAGCGCTTTGTCATATTGCTTGGTCTCTTCATAGATCTTGACCAGATAGCCAGCAATTTCGGGGTCGAGTGGCTTTTGCAGGTTCAGGGCCTCGAGGATGGACTGCGCTTTGTCAAATCGTTTGAGGTGCTGGGCATAGATGGAAGCGTACTTCAATTTGTTTTTCACGCTCTGATTCGCCTGACTGACCAAGCTTTCGAGTCGGATTTCCAGGTCCGAGGGCTGTTCGGCGGAGCCTTGCCGCCCACCTTCAAAATATAACAGACCGACCTGCAGATAGACGTCATCATTACCAATCGGAAAAATCGTTTCCGGCATTTTCGCGGACATCGAATCGAGCGCGGCCAGCATGCCGGCGCGGTCGTTGCTGTACAACCGGTCAACCGCCAGTTGCAGGAAGGCTGAGCGGTAATTGCCGATGAGGCGGATGATATTGTCATCGTAATAGACGTCAGGATTGTTCAGATTGCGGAAAAGATAGACATTGTTGATGTTGTCGGCGATTTTCTGGGGATTGATGCGCCGGACCTTTTGCGGATGGATTCTGAAGGTCAGCCCTTCCATCTGCAGGTACTCATCCATGCCGAGTTTGTTCTCCGGCGAGACGGTGACGGCAAAATAGACCGGACGTTTCCAGCGATTGGCCTCGAGGATCTGCATGATCATGAGGTCCTGCACACGCAGGGCGCCCATCTGTCCGTAGCGCCAGGTGGGTTCCATCTCCCATTCCATTGGAGGTAATTTGCTGTCCGGTGGAGGACTGATTTTGACTTTGCGCTTTTCCCAGCGCACCAAATTGATCTGGTCAATCATCTGATCGGACAAGTCGCCGATCGCGATTTTCGGTTCGCTGTTCCGGAGTTGCTTGATATACCAGGGGGTGTTGAGCAGGCTGAGGTTGACAACTTTGACATCCTGGCGGATTTTTTCGACTTCCTGCAGGTACCAGAGCGGAAAAGTGTCATTGTCTCCGTTGGTGAACAGGATGCCATCCTGGGCGCAGGATTGCAGGAGATTATAGGAATAGTCCCAGGCGACAAAATTGCCGGTGCGGTCATGTTCCCGGTAATTGGCCTGCAACAGATTGACTGGCAGAATAATCACCAGCGCTATCGTTGCGAGCCAGGTCAAAGGTTTGCGCCAGCGGACACTCTTCAGCTGGCTGAAGTAGCTGATCAGCGTCGCCACCCCTATCCCGATCCAGATCGCAAAGGCAAAAAAGGAGCCGACATAGGAATAGTCTCGCTCACGCGGCTGGGGATCGTCCTGATTGAGATACAGGACAATCATCAGGCCGGTAAACAGGAAAAGGGCTAAAACGCCTAACGCCTTATGTTTGTCCCGCCCGAAGTGAGTCACCATGCCGTACAGCCCGATTATGAACGGCAGGGGCAGAATAAATTGAAAGGGATTAACACTGTCGCCCTTGCGACCGATGAACTGCCAGTTGAAGTAACGGATATACATATAATTGATCTGGTACTTCCAGAAATAATCCCAGGCCCCTTTGTACTTATAGGCGGCTTCGGGTTTCCATTTGGCGCGGTCGAATATATCGGTGAATGAGCGTTGACCATACTGCTCGCGTTCCAAGTAGGCAACCGCCTGGTGAGTGGTCTCCGGATCGTTTTCGTCAATCGTGGGATCCTGGTTGCTCCGCACAAAAATCATGGTATAGGAAGAATAGCCTACGACAATCAGAACCAGCGCCATGGCGATGAGCGCCAACAGGTTGTACTTTTTTAAAATAAACCAGGCGGTCACCGCTAAGAGGGCAATGATGGTCACGGCCACCGCCCCAATTCCGAACGTATCGGCAATCGTCGGCAGACCGCGGATAATTCCGCTGTTGATGACGAGGTAGGCGCCGGAAGCCGCCATCGCCATGAGGACATTGCGGGCATGTTCCTGAAAGCGGGGTTTGGTGGCTTTTTTATAGATCTGGAAATAAACCAGCAGAAAAATGGCCAGGGTTAGTATCGCCTGCAGTTCGAAAGGCACTTTAAATTGCAGGAAAAAGAAGAAAATCAAACCAATCGCGGCGACACCGACGATAATATCTACAATCAACCAGCCCACCGAGGTGACGGTGTATTTCTTGAAATAAATCACCAGCGCGATGAAAAAGATCGCCAGCAGATTAAGCAGATGAATGCCGATTGCCAGACCGATGATATAGACGATCAGCAACAGATAGCGTTCGTGTCCGGGTTGATCCGACTTTTCTTCCCAAACCAAAATCAGCCAGACTACGATAGCTGTCAGGAAGGTTGAAAAGGCATATACTTCCGCCTCCACCGCATTGAACCAGTGACTGTCCGTAAATGCAAAAGTCATGGCCCCGATAAAAGCTCCGCCGTAACGGGCAATTTTGGCGAGCGTGTTCTGGCTATCAAACCAGTTCTTCAGCAATTGTCCGATTATCAGAAACAGGAACATGACCGCCAGGGCGCTCACGATGGGTGAGATCAGATTGACGCGGAAGGCAATGCTCGGATTGGTCGGTAGCATGGAAAACAGGCGTCCGATTAATAGGTACAACGGACTGCCTGGCGGGTGGGGCACACCCAGGGTATAAGAAGTGGCGATGAATTCCCCGCAGTCCCAAAACGGCACAGTCGGGGCCATTGTCGCGAGGTATACCAGGAAACTCAGGATCAGCGTCAGGAGGGCTAAGCTAGCTTCGGTCTTGTTGTTTTTTAACCAGTGCATAAAATTCCTTGTTTACAGTTAATCGGATGAGGCTTGGGGGGGTGCGGTGGACGTATCGGGTTTTTCCGGAGTGGAGGATGGTTTTTCGGACTTGACTTTTTCCTCCAGAAAATTCATCTTCAATTCGGTGATGGCATGCTCCAACAGGCGGTTTTCGTCCGCATCCAAATTGCCGTTGGTTTTTTGTTTGATCATCTCCAGGAAATCAATGGAATTGGCGGCTTCGGCCAGATTCACAGCAATTTTCTGGGTCATGGGATGCTTGACCTTGCCGAGATGAATCCAGGTGTTGGTGATAAATGATTGCACCAGCGAGACAAATAAAACTTTTGGGCGATCAGGTTGGTTAGCCATTGATTTCTCTATAATACGTTGGCGAATTCCATATACTTGCGATAGTTGTCCAAAAGGAACTGACGGGTAGGCTGATGTTCCGGTTTGCGCAGATGCGGATCGTTTTTCAAGAGATCATGCGCTGAGCGGCGTGCCAGTTTCAGCAATTCCAAATCGGTTGTCAAATCAGCCAGTTTTAACCTGGGAAAGCCATGCTGACGGGTTCCGTAGAACTCGCCAGGGCCGCGTAATTTAAGGTCGGACTCCGAGATTTCAAAGCCATTGACCGTCGATGAAATGACCTCCAGGCGTTGCCGGGCCAAGTCACTGCGCTTCCGTTCCACAAGGATACAAAGGCCGTCCTGCGTGCCCCGTCCTACCCGTCCGCGCAACTGGTGCAGTTGGGTCAGGCCGAAGCGTTCGGCATTTTCGATTAGCATGATGACTGCATTGGGATTATCAACACCGACTTCCACGACGGTTGTACTCACCAGAATGTGGACGGTTCCCTGGTTGAAAGCCTGCATGACCGCTTCCTTTTCGGTGGTTTTCATGCCGCCATGCAACAGGGCTAACCTGAACTGGGGAAATACGCTGGTCTGCAGGTATTCAAAACCCTGAATCGCGGCCTGGAGATCGAGCTTGGCCGATTCGTCAATCAGCGGATAGACGATGTAGGCCTGATGGCCTTTAGTCACCTGCTGGGCGATGAAAGCGTAGGCTTTGCCCAGCTGATCCTCGTTGATGATGCGCGTATGGAGTCGCCCTTTGCGGGCGGGCAGTTCGTCGAGCACCGAGATGTCCATGTCACCGTAAATCGTCATACTCAGCGTACGCGGTATGGGTGTGGCGGTCATGATCAATACATCTGGTTGCCAGCCTTTGGCGATCAGCTGACTGCGCTGGAGTACGCCGAAGCGATGCTGTTCATCGATAATTACGAGGGCTAAGTTGCGGAACTGCACATTTTCTTCGATCAGGGCATGCGTACCGACGATCAGCTCCGCCTGCCCCTCAGCGATTTCCGTCAGGACTGCCTGCCGTTCACGCTTATTCTGGCCTCCAATCAACAGGCGTACCCGGATGCCAGCGGGTTCGCCCAACTGTCGCAGAACCCGAAAATGCTGTTCGGCCAGGATTTCTGTCGGAGCCATCAGGGCAACCTGCAAGCCATTGCTGATGGCAATGCTCGCGCTGAGAAGCGCCACGACCGTTTTGCCCGAACCCACGTCACCGTGCAGAAGTCGATTCATAACCGTCGGGGCTTTCAGGTCATCCCAGATTTCGTGCACTGCCCGTTTCTGGGCCGCGGTGAGCTGGAAAGGCAATTTAGTATAAATGGTTTTAAGCAGTGCACCAGTACCCCGGTATTGATGCGGTTTCAGCACAGTCTTGACTCCTGCCCGCCGGACCCCCAGCATCAGTTGCAGAAAAAATAATTCTTCAAACTTGAAGCGGGTCTGCGCCTGCTCGAGTGCATTGGCACTGTCCGGAAAATGGATTTGACGGACGGCTGAATCAATCCCGGCCAGCCGCAATTCACTCAGGATCGCCGGCGGTAAAACTTCCGGCAGGCTCCAGGTGCACTTTTCGAACACCGGGCGCAACAAGCGCCGGAATCCCCGGCTGTCCAATCCCACTTGTTTCAGCTCGGCGGAGGACGGGTAAAGCGCGATGATCCGGGCGGTATGCAGGGTCAAATCCCATTCGCCACTTTCCAGCCGATCATAATCGGGATGAATAAAACGCAGACCTTTGAAATATTCGACCTTGCCGCTCATGGCCACGGTTTCGCCAAGATGGAAAACGTTTTTAATATAATTGATGCCATTGAACCAGACACAGGCCAGACGTCCGGAAGCATCTTGAATATCAACCTGAAAGAATGCCCGGCGAAAAGAACGAACGGCGTTCTGAGATACTACTTTACCGACGATAGTAGCTGCACTGCCCACCTGGAGCTGGCTGATGGAAGTGATGGTACTACGGTCGAGGTAGCGCCGCGGAAAATGATAAAGCAGGTCGCGAAAAGTGTGGATCTCAAGCTGGTCAAGAGCTGCGGCACGTTTCGGCCCGACGCCCTTTACATAAGCGACGGCCATATCGGGCTGGAGCATGGTCATACTTTGCTGGGAGGACCTGGCGTTTACCAACTGCGCTGATAGGTGTAGGTGACCACAGTTTTCTGACCGGCTTCCAGCCTCAGGGGAAATACTAACAGGCGGTTACTGCGCCGTATAGATGGATGCGAGGCCGATTTCAGAAACCAGTCACCGTCCAGGTACTCGCGGATTTCGAGCTCCACCGGCACCTTACGAGCGTTGCGTACCTCGACCTCAATCGTCGCCTGCTCGCTGTTAGGTTTGATACGACTCAAATCCCTGACGATTCTTTTGCCCTTGACATCGAAAGCATTGCCGGTTTGCAGCCAGAGGGTATCATTGACGCTGGTGTGTTCCAGGCGATCCTCACCGACCAGTTGCAGAGAATTATCGGCGTCCTCCTGAAAAATCCGCACGGTGCCCAGTGGCAAGGGTAAACCCAAACCGTTGGCGACAGAGTTTTCGATTTTCAGGTAAACTGTCAATGGTTTTTCGCTCTCTGCCTGACGATAATTGTCCAACACGTAGAGCTTGCGGGCTTTGCCACGCAGTTCATCGTAGAGGGCAATTTGCTTGATTTCCCGATCACGGAGGGTGACGGGACGCTGGAGCTCATAAAGGTGGTAATCCATCAGTTCTCGTTCCTGAAAGGCACCCTTGGCGCTGACCGCATATTCCATGGTTTCTACATCGCGGGCAATGGCTGGTCGCGTCACGCGATGAACATCGCCGGCAATGACCCTGACCTTTGCATTTTCATAAGTAGCGCCGGAATTATTTTCCAGGGAAACCCACGAGTTCAGGCCGAAGTCGGTTTCGTTACGACTCAGGGCAAGGATATATTCCGCATGCCATTGCATGCCACCGGTCAGAAAAACGATTTCGGCTTCCACGGCACCCGTACTGGCGGCCTCGACCTGCCACTTCAGGGTCGGCCTGATGATCAATCCCTGCGGCAGTGCGGGAAAATCATAATTCAGGATAGTTCTGACCGCCGCGATTTGCAGGCCGCCGGTTGTGGTTTCGATCACCACAGCGTCTTGGTCAACATTAAGCAGTTTGCCACGGACCTCCCCGCCGTTTTCAAAGCGGAAGATAACCGTTTGTCCCAAATACTTTTCGAAAATCTTCTGGGAGCTCACTAAATCATAGAGATAGTTCTGCTCTAACAATTTGACCTTGCCGCTGGCTTTGGGGAAAGTCAGTTTGACACTGGTCGGATCAACCCGGGAAGGAACGCCTTCCAGATTGAGTTCCGAAACCCCGCGGGGCACGCTCCACGTCCGGTACTGGCGAATGACCGCCAGGTCTTTATTGTAGACCGTCACCTGCGGTGCGGGTTCCGCCGCCCAGCCCTGCGTCAACAACAATACACTTCCGCCAAGCAAGACCAGGGTTTTTAATTTGAACATCTTAATCCTCCTGTATGTAAGCAGGGGATATACGGGGTAGTCGCGGAGGCCCCGAAATGCCAGCATCATCACTCTGCCAGTGTTTTCAGGTTGGATTTCAGCTTGTTCAGCTGTTCTTTTAGCGCGGTTTCCTTTTCCCGCTCGCGTCGGACAATATCCCTGGGGGCCTTGTGCAGGAATTCGGCGTTGGTGAGTTTGGCGCTGGCCGCTTTTAAGAAATTGGTCAGTCGGGCAATTTCTTTGGCCAGCCGTTCGCTCTCACTGCGCACATCAATCAGTCCCTCTAAGGGAATAAAAATCTCCACGCCCTGCACAACGACGGTGGCGGCGGAATGCGGTTTCACGGCGTCTGGGGTGATTGCGACAGTTGCCACACGGGCTAAATTCCGGATGTAGTCCAGCGCTGTGGAGTCCTGAAAAAGTGCCGTAGTAGGTGTTGCGCTGGCACCGCGCACGACTAATTTGAGCGCGGTGGCGGGTGGGATATTCATTTCACTGCGGGCGGTTCGCAAAGCCACAATGACTTCCTGAATCAGGGCGAAGGTCGTTAGGGCCGCTTCGTTTCCAACATTCAAAGCGGCTTTAGGCCAGGGTGCGACCATGATATCCGGCTCGGCCGGACCCTTGAGATGTTGATAAATTTCTTCGGTAATAAACGGGGCGTACGGGTGTAAAAGTTTCAGGAAGTCCCGCATGACGTGGACCGCGACCACCAGCGCCGTCTCTTTTTCGCGCGGGGTCTTGTGATACAAACGGTCTTTGATCAGTTCGACGTACCAGTCACAGAAATCGCTCCAGATAAAGTCGTAAATGAGGCGGGCGACCTCATCAAAACGATATTTCTTCAGGTTGCGGTCGACCGCATGGATGGTCAGCTGCAGGCGGTGGAGAATCCAGCTATCAGCCAGATCCAGAGACTCCCGGACGGACTCGACTGATCGTTCCAGCAGCTCCGGTTGATTCAGATTCATCAGGATAAACCGGGCGGCGTTCCAGACCTTATTCATGAAATTGCGACCGACCTCCAAGCGTTCTTCGGAGAATAGAATATCCTGACCCTGCGGGGCGATGAGCATGACGCCGAATCGCAGGGCATCCGCCCCGTACTGATCAATCAGTTGCAGGGGATCGGGCGAGTTGCCCAGCGATTTGCTCATCTTGCGTCCCTGAATGTCGCGGATGATCCCCGTAAAGTATACATTTTTAAAAGGAATATCGCCGCGAAATTCCAAGCCGGCCATGATCATGCGCGCCACCCAGAAGAAAATGATGTCCGGCGCCGTCACGAGGTCATCGGTCGGATAAAACTTTTGCAGATCAGGGGTCGCTTCCGGCCAGCCCAGGGTCGAGAACGGCCAGAGCCAGGAGCTGAACCACGTATCCAGCACATCAGCCTCCTGACGTACTGGTGCCCCACACTTTGGACAGTCCGCCGGATCTTCTAACAGGGCGTCGCTCCAGCCGCAGGTGTCGCAATAAAAAACCGGGATGCGATGACCCCACCAGAGCTGCCGCGAGATGCACCAATCACGGACATTGGTCATCCAGTGCGTATATACCTTGACCCAGCGTTCCGGATGAAATTTGATCTTTTTATCAAGGACAACCTGCAGGGCCGGCTCCGCCAGAGGTTTCATCCGCACGAACCATTGTTCCGAAAGGTACGGCTCGACCATGACATCGGCGCGCTGACTAAATCCGACAGAGTGGCTGTAATTCTGGACTTTTTCCAACAAACCGCGGCGTTCCATTTCGGCGACCACGATTTTGCGCGCGGCAAAGCGGTCTTTACCGACAACCAAAGTCCCAGCATCGGCATTCATGGTCGCGTCGGGATTGAGAATGTTAAGCAGGGGCAGGTGGTGGCGCAGAGCGATTTCATAGTCATTCGGATCGTGAGCGGGAGTCACCTTCACTGCGCCTGTGCCGAAAGTACGATCCACAAAGTCATCTGCGATGATGGGAATCAAACGCTCGGCCAGGGGCAAGCGCACCGTTTTCCCAATATAGTCACGGTAACGATCATCCTGGGGATTGACCGCTACGGCCGTGTCGCCCAGCATGGTCTCCGGTCGGGTAGTGGCGACGGTAATGTGACCACTGCCTTCCTCAAACGGGTAACGAAAATACCAGAGGTGTCCCTGAATTTCTTTATGAATCACTTCCTCATCAGACAGCGCCGTCTGCGAACCGGGACACCAGTTGATGATCCGCTGACCGCGGTAAATCAGGCCTTTGTGGTAGAGTTCGACGAAGACCCTGCGCACCGCCCGGGACAAGCCCTCGTCCAGGGTAAATCTCTCGCGCTCCCAGTCTAACGCACAGCCGAGGCGCTGGAGTTGGCGCAGGATGATTGATTTATGCTTGAGCGCCCAATCCCAGACCAATTGGGTGAACGATTCGCGGCCGAGATCATGGCGCGTCTGTCCTTTGGCCCTTAAATTTTTCTCCACGACATTCTGGGTGGCGATCCCGGCATGGTCAGTACCGGGCAACCAGAGCGTTACAAAGCCTTTCATCCGCGCATGGCGGGTCAGGATGTCCTGGATGGTATTGTTCAGAACGTGACCCATGGTCAGAATGCCCGTCACGTTCGGCGGTGGAATGACGATGACAAAAGGTTTCCCCGGCGCATGCGGGTCGGCGTGAAAATATTTCCGTTCTGACCAGTATTTATACCACCTAGTCTCCACTTCCCGTGGATTATATATTTTTTCTAAGGCAAACGGCACTTGTTATCCTCGCTTATCTTTCTATCAGCAAACTGAAGGCTGTGGTGAGTTTAAGGACATTCTGATTGACTTGTTTCAGACGCCGGCTGAGCACCCGGGCGATATTTTGCATGACTAAGTTGCCAATCTCCGGATGCCGATTGCAGGTATCGAAGAAATCCTGTCTGTCAAGCCTTCCGATCAGGCACTTGTCGATCGCCTTGACCGTTGCCGTGCGTTTATCATCATCGCTGAACAGGCTCATTTCACCGAAGAACGGATGGGCGCCGGCCGAGAGTTTAATCAGGCTCTTTTCACGACTATCTACGCCGGAAGCGTCGGTTTTCAGAGTCAGGGCCTGACTGATTTCCACTTGGCCGTTCAGTAAAATGAGGATGGAGTTGCCGATGGCGCCCTCCTGGATGATGGCCTCGCCCGGTTCATACTCGATGACCTGAAAAAGCTTGCAGAAGGAGTTGACCTGATCGCCATTTAAGCCGGCGAATATTTCATACTCACTCAGGCTGGTGGAGTCACAGTGATTGTCGCGTAGAGTACTCATCTGAGTATAATAGCCTTTTCATTTGCCTGGACGATGTAATTGTCGTCAGGATTCAAATTGACTAAGATTTTATTTTCCTCGCCGATGCTTTTGCCGGCCTCGCGCAGTTTGCGTTCGATGAAGGCGTCAATATGCGAGGTATCCGAAGACAGAAAGTCGGTCAGCCCGATGGATTCGACCTGAGTTAGCAGGCCTATCAGCAGGGCTTTGTGCTGACTGCGGTAATGCTGAAAGAGCTCGGTGTATTTTTTTCCGACGAAGCGGGCGGGGATATTCTCGAGATTGAGGTTATTTTGAGTTTTGGGATCGAGAATTTGGTCGAAAACCTTGGGCAGACCGGGTTGGAGAATATTGCTAGCGATGAAGTAATCGGCGAAACGGTCGCTGACGATGACATCATCTGCCTTGGCGCGTTTGACGTGCACTTCATTGTCCGGATTTAAAATAAAGGCGATGACCCGCACTTTGGGGTAGCTGGATTTGATGTTCAGGGTCGCCAGTACGGTCTTTTCATCGGCATCGGTCGCATCGTACTGAACCAGATTAGGGACGAGAATGACATGCGCGGCACGTTTGATATTGGCGCGTTCCAACGGAGCTGTGCGGGTATAGTCACCGCGGATGAATTTGACCCGGCGCTTGGCGAATTTATCGAGAATGGAATTGATTTCCGCCTCGGGCAATTCATTGACCAAGACGATCTGCAGCCCCTGACGCGACAAGGTGAACATCGTGTCCATCAACGGCTCGGTACGGTTGTTCCAGCCGCAGATAATAATGTGATCTTCGTAGTCAAAGGATTCCAAACCCTGACCCTCCCTGATTTTCTTGGCGACAAATATAGAGGAAATAGTCGCGGTAATCAATGAGATCATGGAAACCCCCATGAACATGATAATGATGCCGACCAGGCGCCCCCCGGTACTGCGGGGAAAAATATCGCCGTACCCTACGGTAAAGACCGTCACTAAGGTCCACCAGATCGAATCCCAAAGATCACCATACAGACTGCTGTTCTGCGCGCGCTCGAAATACAACACGATGCTCGATGCAGTCATAATCAGAACTGCAAACAACAGCATCAGGCGCGTATTGCCTTTGCGCAACAGTGCCCCGAATTTCTTTAGCCGGCGCAAGTCATTTCCTCGTCAACTCAAATTTCCACAAAAATTTATCCCAATTTGCGCTCAGAAGCAAATCCACCGCTCTGCACCAATGGTGTTATAAGAGTTGGTCACGCCCTGAGTCTTTTCACCGCTGGAAATGCATGATGCTTGTCAAATACCTTCGCCGGTCGTAAATTCCGCCACGTTTTTCCGAAAACCAAGTTGTTTGAAAATCAATTATATCTGTTGTTTCCCAGCATATCCGGAAGCCGCCGGCGCGGTTTGTCGGGATGGAACTCGACTGTGTTGGAGGTCAGCATCAACAGAGCCTGCCGGGCCGTCCGGCACTTTTACTGCTCCACACAGTCAACGCAACAGCTAATCTTCATTCGGGGATCGTCCAACGGCAGGACTACGGCCTTTGGAGTCGTCCATCCAGGTTCGAATCCTGGTCCCCGAGCATGCAATTAACCAAAGAGATAAATATGGACATGCAAGCCAGGATCTTCACCGGACGTTCCAACCCCACCTTAGCGCACAAGATTGTGGACCTGCTCGGCACGACGCCCGGCGCTATTTCCATAAGTAATTTCAGCGATGGTGAAATCCGGGTCAAAATTGAGGAGAACATCCGTGGTAAGGACGTTTTCATCGTGCAATCCACCAATCCACCGGCGGAAAACATTCTCGAGTTACTCCTGATTTTGGATGCCGCGCGCCGCTCCTCGGCCCGCCGCATCACTGCCGTGATACCCTACTACGGTTATGCCCGGCAGGATCGCAAGGACCAGCCCCGCGTGCCGATTTCAGCGCGCCTGGTTATGGATGCGATCGTCAGTGCCGGAGCCGATCGGATCATGGCTATGGACCTGCATTCCACTCAAATCCAAGGCTTTGTAAACATTCCGTTCGACCACCTGTACGCCAAAACCATATTTGTCGAATATCTAAAAGAGCTGGTTCGGGACGACGAATACATCGTGGTGACCCCTGATGTCGGCGGGATCAAGATCGCCCGCTCCTACGCCAAAATCTTAGGTTTACCCCTGACCATCATTGATAAGCGCCGTCCGCATCCGAACAAGGCCGAGGTCATGAATATCATTGGCGATGCCACTGCTAAAAAAGCCCTGGTCATTGACGATATGATCGATACCGGCGGCAGTGTCACCGAAGCCGCCCGGCTCCTGCAAGAACGCGGTGTGGAGTCCATTATAGTGGTCGCTTCGCATGGTCTGTTCTCCGGTCAGTGCATCGAAAGGCTGACCGCCGCTCCTATTGATAAGGTCGTCGTCACTGATTCCATTCTGATTCCCGAACAGCATATTTTCCCCAAACTGGAGATCGTTTCCGCCGCACCCATGTTGGCCGAGGCGATCAAGCGTATTCATCGTGAAGAATCAATAAGTTCACTATTTGAGTTCTAAGACAAGGAGTATTTAATGTTAGAGTTCAAACTAAATTCCGAACCCCGCCCTGACCTGCAGAAAGGTGCCACCAAGCGCTTGCGCCGTGCGGGTAAAATTCCGGCCGTCTATTACTTCCATCACACCAGCCCGGTAGCCATTGTTCTGGATCAAAAAGAACTGACTACCGCACTGCATTCCAAAGCCCATGTCTACGATCTGCAAATCGGTAAAAAAAGCCATAAATGCATCCTCCGTAAAGTCCAGTACGATCCGGTCAGTGACGCGATCCTGCATGTCGATTTTATGGGCGTCTCCATGGATGAACTGATTACCGTTTCGGTACCAATTCGCGTCACGGGCACAGCGGTGGGAGTCAAAACATTCGGCGGCATACTCGAACAGCATCTCTGGGAATTGCAGGTAAAATGTAAAGCCACCGACATCCCGGATACCATTACCCTGGACGTGACTGACCTTAACCTCGGTCAGTCAATCAATGCCGGGCAGATCAAATTAGAAGGGGTTACTATCCTTACCGCACCCACCGCTTCGATAGTATCAGTAGTCCAGCCGACCGGTGCCAAGGAAGAAGAGGAGGCCAAGGTCGCCGCCGAAGCTGCCGCTGAGGAGGCGGAAGGTGAAGGCGAGCCAGCCACCGAAGAACCCGCCGAAAAAAAATCAACCCGTGCATGAGCTATCTAAATTCCCCTTTTTATGATAAAGGTCATTCTCGGCTTGGGTAATCCCGGAACAGCTTACCGTAATCACCGGCACAACATCGGCCATCTGGTCGTGGATGCCTATCTCCAGCACCAGGCCCTGACTTTTCCACCGGCCCGGAAACCTGTGCAGATCGTCCGGGATCAACACCAGGCGCTCTGGCTGGCCAAGAATAAAACCTATATGAACCAAAGCGGTTTGGCGGCTCGGGCGCTGAGGCAGAAATTGTCTGTTCAACCATCGGAAATGTTGATCGTCTATGATGACCTTGATTTGCCACTGGGGAAACTGCGTCTAAGGACGGGCGGCTCTGCCGGCGGACATCGCGGTATGCAATCGGTGATTGAATATTTGGGAGGCGCCGCCGTACCGCGTCTGCGGCTGGGCATCGGCCCGCAGACTCCCGGCGTACCCTCCGAAGATTTCGTGCTCAGCGCTTTTCGCCAGGAAGAACTACCGCTGGTCACCGCGGTCATTCAATCAGCTGTAAACTGTTTATTGACCCTGCCCGAGCATGATTTCGCCGACGTCATGAGTCAGTGTAATCGAACTGACCTGCGTCCCGCCGACAATACGCACCGCACCGCCACGCCATCCGTTGCCAACAAACAAATCTCTTAAACAAAGGAGTACGGATTTGAGGTACTACGAAAATCTCTTTATTGTCAACCCCAACATCGAACAAGACCGTCTGGCCCAATTGATTGAAGCTGTCAAGGCTGAGATCACCAGGCTGAATGGAGCGGTCTTCAATCTGGAGGACTGGGGCAAACGCCGCTTGGCCTACCAGATCAAGAAACATCGCTACGGCACCTATATTTTAGTGCAATTCGAGTCCACCGATGCCCAGATCATCCGCGAGCTGGAAGCCTGGATGCGACTGAACCAGAGCATTTTGGCCTTTATTACGGTCATCTTGGAAGAAAAACCGGTTGCCAAGCCGGTTGACGAACCGGTCAGCGCAACCAGCGCCTGAAATGGTGCAATAATTTCATCCATCAAACCCATTAGAAAGGAAACGTCATGGCATTACTGAGTAAACGCAAAATCTGCAAATTCTGCGAAAATCGTGACGAGAAAATCGATTATAAAAACTACAAGACGCTACGGCGCTTCGTAACTGAACAGGGAAAAATCATTCCCAGCCGCATCACCGGCACCTGCGCCCGGCACCAGCGTGAACTGACCCGGGCGATCAAACGCGCCCGCAATATTGCGCTGTTACCTTACAGTTACGATGTTATTCAAAGCTACAAATAACCGGCAGACAGGAGGTTTCTGTGCGCGTCATCTTAATCAAAGACCAGGAAAAATTAGGTAAAATTGGTGATACCCTAGATGTCAAAGGCGGCTTCGCCCGCAATTATTTAATTCCGCAGGGAATCGCCCTGCCCGTTAATAGTTCCAGCCTTAAACGCATCCAGGAAGAAATCCGCCTCAAGGACCTGCGCAATCAAAAAGCCTTGCGCAAATCCCAAGAACTGGCGGAAAAACTCCAGGCGCTGTCTCTGACCGTGCCGGTGCAGGTCGGCGAAGAAGACCGCGTTTTCGGGGCGGTTACCGCCCAGATGGTTGCCGATCAGCTCCAGGAAAAGGGCTATGACATCGATAGGCGCCACATTCAGCTGGAAGAACCCATCAAGGCGCTGGGAATCTTTGAAATTCCCATCCGGATTCACCCCGAGGTCACCGCGACTGTCAAACTCTGGGTCGTAAAGGCCTAAACCGCCCCCGATCGCCAGCTCCTTTTACACAAGTCCGAAACTGACATGTTTCGTCTTGTGTTTTTTCGGTTTATTGGATAATCTTAGGCGTTAGCCATGAATCCTGAAAAACGCTATATCGAGGTCGTTTTGCCGTTGACGGTACACAAAAGCTATACCTACCAACTGCCACCGGCCTACAACGGACCCGTTTTCATCGGCCAGCGGGTCATTGCTCCGCTTAAAAACAGTAAAACAATGGCCTTTGTTTGGCGAACCTCACCAATCCCACCCGCCGATCGCGAAATCAAACAGATCGAAGAGCTCATCGACCTCGTTCCGCTCTTCCCAGTCGAACTGTTTGGCTTTCTTGAGAAACTGGCACATTATTATTTATGCCCCTTGGGGAAGGTTCTGGCGGCCGCCATCCCGGCGGAGTACCGGCTCCTAAAGAACCGTCAGCTTAGCCCGACTGACCGATCTGCCACCGATCTTTCTGCCTATCGTGACCTGTATGACTATATCGCTCAGAAAGGCGCGCGGCTCTTTGGGAACTTGAAGCGCAAATTTGCTCCGGATTATCTGTCAGCTGGACTGACTGCACTGAAAAATAACGGCTACATCCAGGAAGCGCCGGTCTTCCGTTTGCGTGGAACCCGCAATGCTCCGCCGCAACGAATTCAACTGACCGCCCCGGTGTCCGAGCTGACCATCAGTTCCCGTGCCCGTCGGCAACAGGAGATCATCAGTGCCTTGCTGTCAGCCAACGGCCTGATTACTGATGCCTATCGTTATTCATTTTCGGCCAACGCCCTTTCTGCCCTGCAGGCAAAGGGTCTGATCAACATTACTTACGAAGCCCGCACAATTGAAAATCTCTGGCAGGATTACACTGCGCGCCAAAAAGCAATTACCCTGTCTCCCGACCAAGAGCACGTGGTCCAGACAATCAGCCAGGCGCTGACCGCGGAAAAATTCGCTCCCTTTCTGCTTGAGGGCGTCACGGGGAGCGGTAAAACCGAAATCTATCTCAAACTTATTCATGAGGCACTGCATCGGGGACGAGGAGCCTTGGTTCTTGTTCCGGAAATTACTCTGACTTCCCACCTGGCCGGACGTTTCCGGGGAGAATTTGCCGATAAAATCGCCATCTGGCATAGCAATCTCACCACCGCGCAACGCAGTAATATCTGGCAAGCCATCCAGAAAGGTGAGTATCCGGTTGTAATCGGCGCGCGCAGTGCGATATTTCTGCCGATTCCCAATTTGGGGCTGATTATCGTGGACGAAGAGCAGGACACTTCCTTTAAGCAAAAAGGACAGGAACCGCGTTACCAGGCCCGCGACGCCGCTTTGCTCCGTGGCCAGGTGTGCCAGGCAACGGTGGTACTGGGGTCCGCCACGCCCAGCCTGGAAACATACTATAATTCCGCCACCGGCAAATTATCCCGCCTGGTACTGCCGCACCGTTACTCCAAAGCCCCAAACGCCATTATCCATATCGTGGACATGAAGCAGGAATTCAACGCCACCGGCAATTCCCAAAATCCCTTATCGCGTCTGTTAGTGGAAAAAATCCAAACTACGCTCGATCGCCACCAGCAAATATTGCTACTGCAGAATCGCCGTGGTTATTCCCATGTCCTGCTTTGTGCTGACTGCGGCTGGGTGCAGGAGTGCCGTAACTGCGACATTCCCATGACCTACCATAAAAAACAGGCCCTGATGCTCTGCCACTATTGTTATCTGACCACCCGTCCTCCCGCCGTTTGCCCTCAATGTCAATCCAATCGTTTCCTTTTCCCCGGCGTGGGGACCCAGAAAGTAGAAACCGTTCTGAAAGACTTGTTCCCTTCCGCGATAGTCAGTCGCCTCGATCTCGATGCCAAACAGGAACGGGACTACACACAGCGCATCCTGCGCCGCTTCGAGCAGAATAAAATCCAAATCATCATCGGTACTCAGATGATCGCCAAAGGCCTGGACTTCCCCAACGTGACTCTCGTGGGGGTCATCAACGCCGATATCGGTTTGTACTTGCCCGATTTCCGGGCCCGCGAAAGGGTTTTTCAGTTGCTATATCAGGTTTCAGGGCGCGCCGGGCGCGGTGAAATACAGGGCGAAATCGTCATTCAGAGCTTCAATCCGCAGGATTTTGCGATCCGCGCTGCCGTTCAGCAAAACTTGGAAATGTTCATCAATCGCGAGCTCAACGAGCGCAATCCTCTCAATTATCCTCCCTTCAGCCGCCTGGCACTGATTCAGGTGTCTGATCTGAACGATCAGCGGGCGGATTCTGTGGCGCATAAAGTCGCCGATTTTCTCCTGCCGCTCCGAGGTAAGATTGAAATCAGCGGCCCGGCGCCGGCAGCCTTGAGCCGGCTGAACAACCGCTATCGCTATCTCCTGATCCTCAAATCCCGCAAAGAACATGATCCCAACGGTTACCTCCTGCGTGCCCTCCTTCAGCAATTATTGAACTCTAAAACCTATAGTTCGCTCAGCCACCAGGCGCGGCTTACGATTGACATTGACCCGATGGACCTTTTATGAAGACCGCATGGCTGGTTAGCCTCTGCCTGCTCTGTATGGCAACAGGATTAGCCAACACTAATGCGCCAGTGGAGGTCAAATGTCCTGCGGCATATAACCAACTCGGACAGTTCACCCGCCAGGCCGCCGAAGTCTTGATCAATGAGATCACCGACAAATTGGCACTTGACGCGGCACCGGTTAAAATCGTGCTGACAGCGCAGGAAAACGATTTCGAAAAATATACCCAAACGGCTCTGCCGGAGTGGGCCAGCGCCGTGACCATTTTCCCGCCGGGCGTGATCGTGATTAAGACTCCCGACCTGACGCGTTCGACCCTGCGGGCCTATCGCACAGCCTTGCGCCACGAACTGGTTCATCTGCTCCAGGGCAAGCAGGTGCCTCTTAACCTGACACCAACCTGGTTCAACGAGGGGTTGGCGACTTACCTGACCGGGGAATTCGACATTGACCAGCGTGTAACTCTCTCACGGGCGCTCTGGAGCAAACGCCTCATCCCGCTTGAGCAGCTGGATGAGCTCCTGCATTTTCCCTCTGCTCAGGCGGAACTGGCTTATGCGGAATGCGCCGGAGCCGTGGAGTTTCTCATCAGCATTTATGGTTCCTCAACCGTTTCGACCATCCTCCAGCGCATGCAACAGGGCACTAATTTCGATGCAGTCCTGTCTGAAATCATCGCCACCGACGAAACATTCTCCGATTTGTACCAGCAATATCTGACTAAACACTTCACCTGGATATTTCTTCTGGACATTCAGAATTTTTTGTGGTTAATTATACCCGGATTGGTGTTTTGGGCTTATTTGAGCATCCGCCACCGGAACAAAAGCATATTGCAGAAGTGGAACGCAGAAGAAATAACGCAAGAAAATGCTGAGCAAATTTAAAGTCAGTCTCGTCACGCTGAGCATACTGTTAGGCCAGATGGTGCTGGCCCAGGCGCTCTTTCAGGGCTTGGATCAACCGGTGGATGCGCGTGGCTGGGCGCTGGGAGCCGCACTGAACGGGCTGGCCGGCGGGCCTTCTGGTATCACCTTTAATCCGGCCCTGCTAACCCGCTCGGAACGACTCTGGCAAACCACTATAACCGCCTATATACTGGATATTCGTTCCACCAACCTGATCGCGATCCTACCACTCGCCAGGAATCGTGGCCACGTCGGTTTCCACCTCGGTTACCTCAACTACAGCGATTTTACCGAAACCGATGAGGCCAACAATACCCTCGGAACCTTTAGCGCCGGCGACCTGTACCTGCGACTTGCCTATGGTTATCAGATCAGCCGTCGTTTAAGTGCCGGTTTGTCAACGACACGGGCACAGAGTCGGATTGGAGCTCAACAGGCTACCGCCTGGCTGGGTTCAGCCGGGCTGTTATATTACGAACCGGTATCAACCATCGCCGTTGGAGTGAGCTATACGAATTTCGGGAATATGACCGCAGGATTCGGCGGAACGCGCGAAGAGCTTCGGCCCTTGCTGATGGTCGGTGTGTCTAAAAAATTAGCCCATTTACCAATGACGCTTACCGGTGATCTGATGCATCGGGCAGTAGCCAATAACACCATCAAGATCGGCGGCGAATTCAACTTCCGCGACACCTACTTTCTACGTTGGGGAACCTCGACGCGCCGTTTTCAGATCGGCTCGCAGGAAACCCTTACCAGCTTTTTCGGGGCCAGCTCGTTCGGCGCTGGTTACCGCTGGCGGTCGTTCCAGCTGGATGTAAGCACCCTTTCTATCGGACACGCCGGACAGGTTACCGCCATTAGCCTTACCCAAAAAATCTAACGAGGAGCAAATATGCCAACGAAAAATTATCTTACTCTATTAGTTGTCGATCTGATACTATTGATGGTATCGGCTTGCGATGAAAATACTCGCGATACCTACAGCTATGCGGGCGATGTCGAGCCGATTTTCATGCAACGCGACTGCAAATTCTGCCATACTTCCGACCAGAATATTCACCTTGACCTAACGAACCATGCCGGGCTGATGCGCGGCAGTGATAACGGCGTGGTCGTGGTTCCCGGCGATGCTGATCACAGTCTGCTTTATCTCAAGGTGGCCATGGAACAGCCGCCCCGCGGCGAGCGGATGCCGCTCGGTCGGACGCCCCTGACTACAACCCAAATCAGGATCATCGAAGACTGGATCAACACGGGCGCTCAGAACAATTAGCTACGCGGGTTTTGCTAAATCATTATCAGCGTTTGACCCGCCGGCTATCCCAGTAGAGATACAGACACAGCAAGGCAAACATCACGAAGCCGAGGATTTCGGCCCCGGGTGACGCGCTCCATTTTTCAGTGCCGAGACTCCGCATGAGACTCCAGGTATCATCACTGAATTTGCGTCCTACAAACAGGATGATGGCCGCCACCACTCCCATAATCGCCCCGCCAGCGATAAAACCGGAAGCGATCAGGGTCCCGCGTTCCCGGCGCTTTTCAGACAGCTCCTTGTCTTTGCCGCGGGTTACAAAATAACCAATCAACCCGCCCACCAACAGCGGGAAGGTCAGATGAATAGGCAAATACATCCCCAAAGCGAACGCCAGCGGCGGCACGCCAATAAAATTCAGAATGACAGCCAAAAACACTCCGGCCAGGTACAATAACCAGGGCGCCTGGGCGCCGGTCATCAAGGGCTGCAGCACCGCCGCCATCGCGGAAGCCTGCGGCGCTTCCAACCCACCCGGTCCAAAACCATAGGTCTTGTACAAAAGCAGAATGACCAGCCCCACCGCGGCGGCCGAGACAAACGTCCCAATCACTTTGGAAATTTCCTGCCTCTGCGGCGTCGTTCCCAACCAGTAACCGACCTTTAAATCGGTAATAAAGCCGCCAGCCATGGACAACGCCGTACAAACCACGCCGCCCACCAGCAAGGCCGCTAACATCCCCGCCTCACCCACCAATCCGATTTTCACCAGGATCACCGAAGTCAGGATCAGAGTCATGAGCGTCATACCGGAAACCGGGTTGGAGCCGACAATCGCAATCGCCCGGGCGGATACCGTCGTGAATAAAAAAGTAATCACTAACACGATCCCCAGGGCGGTCAGGGCGTACGTCAGGTTATTGTGCATTACCCCGAAAAGGAAAAAGGCCAGGATCAACAATACCGTCACCAAAATCAGAGCCGCCACCCATTTCATCGAAATGTCTTTCTGGGTGCGCGCCATCGCCGGACCGGTCTGACTTAATTTACCTCCGAAAATCTCCCGCCCCGCCAGTCCAAACGCACCAACGATGATTCCGGATGATTTCAAGACCCCGATGATACCAGCCGCGGCGATTCCCCCAATACCGATATGGCGGACATAATCTGCAAATATCTGATTGGCATTCATCTGGCTGATCGGCAGTGTCGACTGCAGGATGGGAACAGGAATATACTGCCCGATAAAAAACACCACCGGCACCAGCACCCACCAGGCCAAAAACGAACCCGAAGCGATGATCAGCGTATAGCGCAATCCGATGATATAGCCCAGACCGGTTACCGCTGCTCCAATATTAATTTTCAACAGCCACTTGATTTTATCTGCCAGAACCTGACCCCAGCTAAAGACCTGGGTCGTGACAACCTCTTTCCACAACCCTAAGGCGGAAACACAGAAATCATACAAACCGCCGATGACCGCCGCAATAGCGAGGATCTGGGCCTGCTCCCCGCCTGCTTCACCGGCCACCAGCACTTCCGTCGTGGCGGTCGCTTCCGGAAAGGGAAACTCCCCGTGCATTTCCTTCACAAAATACTTCCGGAACGGAATCAGGAACAAAATGCCCAAAAGTCCGCCGCACAGCGAAGCCAAGAATATCTGAATAAAGTTCGCCCGCAGACCTAAGATATAAATACCCGGAATAGTAAAAATCGCTCCGGCGACAATCAAACCCGAAGCGGCTCCGATAGACTGGATAATGACGTTCTCCGCCAAGGCATTTTTTCGCTTCCAGAGCACCGAAACCCCGACCGCCAATATGGCAATGGGAATCGCAGCCTCAAATACATGCCCGATTTTCAGCCCCAAATAGGCGGCGGCCATGGAAAAAATCACGGCGTACACTAACCCCCAGATGACCGACCAGACCGAAAATTCCGGGACGACGATGTCATCCGGGATCAGCGGTCGGTATTCTTCGCCGGGTTGCAGTTGACGATACGCGTTTTCGGGGAGTTTGGTGGATGTCTTGACGGATTCCATGGTGCCTCCTGCGGGTGGGTTGGTATAATTTGCTGTATTAAAAGATCAGGATAAACGGATAATTAAAGGCCTTCAGATCTGAACGGGTTCTTGGGACCTCAATGAACTTTATTTAAAATATATTGTTTGATGCGATCGGACAGATCCTCAAAAAGCTGATTAATTTCTTCATCGCTCTTTGACTCTAACCACTCCCGGACTTTCTGCCCGTGGCGCTGGGTCCAGTCAAAATAGGCGCGTTTGCCGACATCATGCCCGGCATCCTGACTGCGACACCATTTATAATCATCCATTGCGGCGATCTGGATGCCCATTTCTTTTTCATGCCGCGACAACACCTTAGTGGTTGGCGTAGTACTCTGTTGGATTGACTGCCGGTTTTTTTGATAACGATTCACTGTGCGACGTTTTTTGACTGGCAAATATATAATCGGGCTGTTTAAAATGCAACCTCCAAACGGCAAAAATACCGCCTCTTTGTAAATGGTGGTCAGCTATTAAACCTGAGCTGTTGGACTGCGGCTAATAGCGGGGTATTGCCGGCTATCACTCCTTTTGGAATCACTGTGCGGCGCCGATTGAATCGAATTCCCAAACCAAGCCGGCTAATCACTATCCCGCCGGCTTCCTGCATTAAACAGGCTCCGGCCGCTACATCCCAGAGGTTCTTTGGTTTCAGACTGATGTACAGGTCTGCTTGTCCAGCCGCCACGCAGGCGATTTTGTAAGCTGTGCTACCGCGTGCTTCCAATTCCCTAAAAAAGGCCTGGTATGGTTGCCAGCGTCCAGCCTCGGCTTCGCTCCGACTAACGAGCAGGCGTGCCTGCCCGGGCACCGACGTGTCGGGACAGTGACATTGCACCCCGTTGAAAAAACAGCCTTTGCGCCAAGCGGCATGGAACATTTCCTCAGATAGCGGATTGTACACAATACCCACGACTGGTGTTTGGCGGTACACCAGAGCAATCGAAATCGTGAATTCCGCCCGGTGCGCGATAAATTCCTTGGTGCCGTCCAGCGGATCAACAACCCAGACCCGTTCTTTCGTCAGGCGCTCCGGTGTATCAGCCGTTTCCTCAGATAGCCAGCCATCAAAAGGGAAATTGCGCAACAAGGTCGTGCGCAACAGCCTGTCCGCAGCTTGATCCACGTTGGTTACCGGATCATTGGGGTGTTTGTAACGGACATCCGGCGCAAGCTTAAATTGTTCTCGGATGTAATGACCGACTGCTAGGGCGGCCGCCCGGGCAATGGCTAACTCCCTCTCAAAATCCCGTCGGATCACTGTTTTAGTTACGGGTTAGATCTTGGTTTTCAGAATCACCACGTCGCGTAACTTTTCCGGTGGGAAAAGCTTACCATTCTGATCGAAACTGTTCAGCTGGCTGTTCGCTATAAACAGATAGGCATTGTCAGCCACCGTTCCGGAAGTCGGTATACTAAACTCCGGATTATGCGATTCCAAAACTTTCATTTTCACGATGGCGTCACCGCTCGGATTGAGTTTGAACAGCACCACGCGGTTGAGAAAATTCTGCACCCCGATCAAATTGCCTTTGTGGAATTTCAGTCCTTCACAGTTGGCGGTCAAAACATTCTCGGGATAGGGCAAAGCGCTAATTTGGCGCGTGGCGAGCGGGATGTACAGAATGCCGTTGGCGTGCGCAACGTACAGGACTTTGTCGTCATCAGACAGGGCAATCCCGTTGGGATGAATGAAACCGCGCAGATCGATAAATTTTTCGAGCGTATCGCGCTGGACATCCAATCGATAAACCGCCGGGAAAAAACCGTCGCAGATGTACACGTTGCCGAGGTTGTCCAGCGTCAGGTCATTCAACAGGTGACCGCGTGGTCGATTGAGTGCATATTTCCTCAGCAATTTCCCATCGCCAAGGTCGAACTTATAGACATAGGACATCCCTAACTGCTGGCGGGGTGTCCGGTCGTTGACCATGGCACAGGAACTGATCGCCCATAACCAGTGGTGCGCGGCATCCACTTTCAGACCCAGCACCGGACCCAAGCCATCCTGCTGTTCTCCAATGAAATCACTGACCCTCCCTTGAGGATCAATTCGGACTATTTTGTCCTTGTAAAAACTGCCCAAATAAAAATTCCCAGTAGCGGGGTCGCCGGTCAAACCCTTGGGTAGTAAATCTTTCTCTCGGATGATGGCGAAGGTTTTACTACGGCGTACCGGTTTCTTGGCGCGCTGGATTTTTTTAACCAGGGCTCGAAACCCTGCGCTGTTCCGCAGGCTATCAAAATCAGGGTCGTTTTCCGCAACCAACCCGAGTCCCTTGTCTACCAGTTTATTGAGCTCCTGCAGAGCCAGGGCGGATTGCCCGTTCAGGGCGTAAGCCGTAGCTAAATTGTAGCCCAGCGTATAATTATCCGGTGCGAAAGTCAGGGCTTTTCTGGTCAGTGCCAAATAGGTGGAAAAATCCTGCTCGCTGTAAGCACGGATACTGAGCAAATAGTAATAGCGCGAACTGTCCGGCGGTGTTTGCGCCATCAGGGTCACCGCGCACAGCAGGAGCCCTAAGCCGGTTCGGGATAAAGTCATAATTCTACTTTCTGGTTAAAATGCTTACGGGACAGTGGGCTGCTTTTTTAAAGGCTTCCGCGTCCTGACGGGCACCAACGATCGAACCCCAATGGATGGGCACCGCAACCTTCGGCTGAATATCCCGGGTGGCACGGGCGGCCTCGGTCGCAGTCATGGTGTAGGTGCCGCCTACCGGCAGAAATGCCACATCTGTCCGGATGGTCTTCATTTCCGGGATATGATCAGTGTCGCCGGCATGGTAATAGGTAATCCCCTCCGCCGTGAGCACATATCCGACATAGCCTTTCTCTCGGGGATGGAATGTCTTACCGATGTTGTAGGCTGGCACCGCCTGAATTTCGACTCCGCCTGCCGTAATCTTTTCTCCGGGACGCACCGACTTGACGTGTCCTTTGACTTTCCCCTGATAGCCCTCGGGAATCACAATGATGGTTTGTGCGCCCTGAATTTTGGCAATATCAACTGCAGACAGATGGTCAAAGTGGTCATGCGTGACAAGAATAATGTCGGCCACCGGGCCGTCTTTTAATTCAAAAGGATCAATGTAAATGACCTGTTGGCCGCCAATTCTGACCGCGGCATGTCCCAACCAGGTGACATTGGCTAAAATGTCCATTTGCGCCTCCCCGCTTAGCGGTTTCACTACGTTTTGCGCTGGTAGTCGTGAGCTGAGGGCCAGCGCTAAAAAAATTCCCCTGGTAAGCATTCGTGTACCGTGCATATAATCAGGCTATCTATTTCCGGAAATCAGCATGGCGGGCTTGTTCGATTAAATTGCTACCAGTTAGGAATCTTCCCGAAGGACCAGACGAAACTCAGACAAATCACTTCGCCGGGAATCTTGGCTTTTTCGAAAAGACGCAGGGTGTCCCGCAGTACGGCAGTATGCAAAACCACATGATCCGCCCGACCGAAAACCCGTCCGAATGGGAAATTAATGAAGGTACTGCGCGGAGGCCCGCTGATCAGCGCCTGCTCATAAAAAGGCATCTGAGTCACGGTCGGAATACCGTGTTGCTCAAGCTGGAGGGCGATCTGACAGGCGGTGTCACCGGTTCGGTAGGAACAGGGAAGAATCAGCGCCCCGTCCACTTCAGCGCTTTTTAGTGCCTCGTATAGCCGGTCAATGCTCTTGGTCAGCATTTTCTGATAACGATTGAATCCGGCGAAACTGTAGATGGTTTCGTGGATTTTGCCAATCAAGCCCTCTTTCTGCAAAAGGATGAGGCGGTCTACCGGCAGAACGACATTGTGGTCTTTCCGGGCTTCAGTGGGTTCCCAGTCGATGGCGAAAAAATCCAGGTCTTCATGTTTGAAAGCCAGCGGTATTTCCCGAAAACGATAGTCCTGCTCCGATTCCTTGCTGGTGAATCCCTTCTGATCCTTAAGATAGGCACCGGTCACCGAAACGACTGCAATCTTACTCTCCAGCAGGCGTTTTTCGAAAGGCACAAACGGTGGATTTTTACGGCGCTCCTGGAGGCGATAACTGCGGGCAATTTGTTCATACAGCAGTCGTTTACGATCGGGTAAAAAACTGAAATCTGTCCTTCTCATGTCCTAAATATACGCATTTTTATAATTTTCACAAGCCCGATTTTGGCTGTTTCAGGACGGAAAGGACGGCGGCGCCTCATTTTTCAGACGGCTCACCAATTCAAAACAGCGGTCCCGCAAATCATCAGTTGTGTCATTACGATAAGTCTCATAGAGGAGCGGGTATCCAAAGTTCAGCGACACATTCGCCGAACGAAAACGCCAGTCGCCTCTAGTTTTGGCCCGGTAGAGACCGTTGATCGCTATCGGCAAAATGTCCGCCCGCGCTTCCTGCGCCAAATGAAACGCCCCCTTTTTAAAAACCTGCAGGTTGCCGGTCACTGTCCTTCCGCCTTCGGGAAAAATGAGGATGCTACGACCGGTGTTCAGCAGAGTGGCGGCTTGCTGGAGGCTTTTCAGGGATTCCGACAGATTCCCTTTTTGAAGAGGAATATGCCCCCATCTCCGGATCACCCAGCCCCATAACGGCCAGTTAAAGTGTTCCGCAAGCTCCAGCGTCGTAAAGTACATTGGAATGTAGGCGGGGCAAATAAATGCATCCAACAGGCTCTCGTGGTTGCTGATAATCAGAAATGTTCGCCGATGATCGAAACGCTCCAGCCCGTGGACTTTCACGCGCACCCCGACGGCCCGCAGAGCCAAGCGGCAAAGCGGCTGTACCAACACGTATAGCTGCGCCGGGCGATAAAACAGCACCCCGATAATCACCAGTGCGGCGAGAGCGAAGAAGAAGGCGAACCCAATTGCCCAGCGCACCAAATAAGTCATCGTCTCAGTCAACTTGCGTAAATGCATATCCTGATTCGGGCGATAAATTAACACTTTCAGGGAGCTTTGCAATCATTTTCTCCGCGACAGCGCGCCCGGTAGCCGTAGACATTTATCTGAAATCCGTATCTGTAACAGGCCTTCCTCCCATTCTCGACCCTTCTGTTAAAAATCTAAGTCCCGATCCAAATTTGCATCGAATCTGCAAAAAGATTAAAATAGCAGGAGTTATGGTCAATCAAGTCCATTTTTGCCAGGAGTGTCGGAAGTAAAGTATGCGTCTGCGGAATATCGTGGCCATCCTGGGGAAGCTGTATCTGGTTTTGGGACTATTCCAGATGATTCCCCTGGCGATCAGCCTGCAAAAGGCGGACGGCGCTAGTTCATCCTTTCTAATGACCATTTTAATAGCAGTCGGACTGGGCTTGCTGATGCAGATTCACCGTCCCGGGATCGTCAACATTCAGCGCTGGGAGGCGATTGTCACGGTGGTTTTCGGATGGCTTGGCGCTTCTGTCATTGGGGCTTTGCCTTTTTACTTTTCGGGGCAGATGGGTGGCTGGACCGAGTGTCTCTTTGAATCCGTTTCGGGTTTCACCACCACAGGGGCCTCGATCATTGATAACGTGGAAGCCTTGCCGGCCAGTCTCCTGGTCTGGCGGACGTTGACGCACTGGATCGGTGGGATGGGCATTATCATCTTGGCGCTTGTGGTATTGCCCGCGATCAATACCAGCGGGCGCAGTCTTTACATCTTCGAATCTTCCTCCATTGCCAATGAGCAAATTACTCCCAAAATCAAGGATACCGCCCGTTTATTGTGGACAGTCTACTTTATCCTGACAGCCTCGCTGACCTGTCTTTTGTTAATCTGCGGACTGGACTTTTTTAATGCCGCCCTGACCGCCATGGCGACGATTGCGACCGGCGGTTTTTCCCCTAAAAACGCCAGCATCGCCGCCTATAATAGCGTCTGGGTCGAGATGATTGTGGTGGTTTTCATGATTCTTTCCGGAGTAAACTTTACACTCTACCTGAAATTATTCAAACCATCGCTCAGTTTCCGGGCTTATGCTGAGGTTTTATTCACTTATCTGGGCATCTTTTTAGGCGCGGCGGCGATGGTCGTCATTGACCTGCGCCTGCATACTTATTCTTCCTGGTCAGCCGCTCTGCGCTACGGCGTATTCCAGGTCGCCGCTATCAACACCACCACCGGTTTCGTCACCGCTGACTGGGACACCTGGTATCCGCTCACCCATTTTATACTGCTTCTCTTGATGCTGGTCGGAGCCTGCCCGGGATCAACCTGTGGGGCAATCAAGAATTCGCGCATTATTTTGCTGGTTAAAGCTGTCCGCCGCGAGATGGTGCAGTTGATTCATCCCCGCGTGGTAACCTCGGTGCAGCTTAACAATCGAACAATTGATGAAAAGACCATCCTGAACGCCATCAGCTACATTGGTTTGTACATCGGTTTCTTTCTGCTGGCCAGCCTCGTCCTATCACTGGGACGCCTGCCAATGGAAACGGCTCTATTTTCCGTGGCGTCGACCCTGGGCGGCGTCGGTCCGGGCGTGGGTATTGTCGGTCCGATTGAAAGCTATGCGGCGTTCTCGGCTGGCCACAAGTACCTTCTGATGGCCTGCATGCTGTTCGGACGACTCGAATTCTATACCATCTTTATCGTCTTTGTCCCGCGCTTCTGGAGAAGGGGATAAAGTCTTGTTTTTTAGAAACCCCGACAAGTAAATTTGTTCGTTTTTTAACACTCTAACCAAGCAATTAATGAGGACCAATTTCGCTTAAAACTCATACGATGCCGAAAGTCGTCACCATAGCAAACCAGAAAGGCGGGGTGGGCAAGACAACCACTGCCGTCAATCTGGCCGCCGGTTTGGCGGTCTCCGAAGTGGAAACCCTGCTGATTGACATGGATCCACAATCCAACGCCACGATCGGAGTCGGGGTGGATTATCGCCATCTCGAAAACACGGTCTATGAAGTCCTGATCGGGGGACTGGACATCAACGCCGCCATCATACCTACTGAACTGCCCTTTTTGGACGTGCTGCCTGCCGCTACCCGTCTGGTGGGAGCGGAAATTGAAATGGTGGCGCTCATCGGGCGCGAATCGGTTTTAAAGAGAGGGTTGGAAGGTCTGACGAAAAATTATAAATATGTAATTATTGACTGCCCGCCGTCGCTGGGTTTGCTGACGATCAACAGCCTGACTGCCTCTACTTCCGTCCTAATTCCTATTCAATGTGAGTATTACGCCATGGAAGGGTTGGGACAATTACTGCATACCATTAGGCTGGTGCAACGCAGTCTGAACCGCGGTCTACGGATCGAGGGGGTCCTGATCACGATGTACGACGGCCGCCTGCGTCTCTCCCAGGAAGTCGGGGAGCAGGTCCGCAGTCATTTCAAGGGCAAAGTTTACAAGACCCAGGTTCGGCGTAACGTGCGCCTGGGTGAATCGCCAAGCTTCGGCAAACCGATCATTTTGTACGACGCCGCTTCCGCGGGAGCCCAGGATTATATGAACCTTGTAGGAGAAATACTCGCTGATGACGGGCAAACATTTGGGTAAAGGATTAAGCGCCATTATTCCGGAATTCCCGGATGGCATTGAACAGGTTTATAATACTGCGGACGTCGAGGTTGCCAAAATCCGGTTCAATCCGCAACAACCGCGCAAGGATTTCAACCCCCAGGCAATGCTCGAACTGATCATGTCCATCCAGGAAAAGGGCGTCATCCAGCCTATCACGATTCGACAGACGGACGACGGTTTTGAACTGATCGCGGGGGAACGGCGCCTGCGCGCCTGTCAGGAATTAGGCCTCAAAACCATTCCCGCCTATATCTTACCCGTCAAGAGTGATGCCGAGATGCTGGAGTTGGCGCTGATCGAAAATGTTCAGCGCGAGGATCTCAACCCCGTTGACGAAGCCCATGCCTACCAGATGCTGGCCGACACTTTCAATCTGTCCCATGAAGAAATCGCCCGGAAAGTCGGCAAGGACCGCTCGACCATTACCAACACCCTGCGCTTGCTCAACCTGCCTGATGTGATATTGCAGGATCTGCGGCAGGGCGCGCTGGGCGCCGGACATGCCCGCCCCTTGCTGGCCCTTTCATCGCCACAACAGCAAATCCACCTGTGGGAAAGGATCAAACGTGACGGTTTGAGCGTGCGGGTGGTCGAAAACCTGGCTAAAAATTCCCCCGCCAAAACTGTTACGGAATCCTCCCCGGCAGCGCCGAAAAAATCTGCTTTTCTGAAAGCCACCGAATCGCGGCTGATGCAGATTCTCGGCACCAAGGTCCGCATCAAGGGTCACGAGGGCAAGGGCACCTTAGAAGTGGAATTTTACTCCAAGGAAGATTTGGCGCGCCTGCTCGACTTATTTGAATCTATCGAGGACTGATGAAGAAAAATAACTACACCCTCCATTTACTTTCCGGCAATCGCGAAAAGCCGTTGGTCATGACCTTTACCCAGCGCACCGCGCAAGCTGTGATCGGCGGCGCCATCGGATTTGTCCTGCTCCTGATCCTGACACTCCTGTTCACTCTGCCGCGTACTGTAAAATATAGCCGTCTGCAACGGGAAAATCAGCAGTTGATTCAGGATCGGCTCAAAGTCTCGCAGATTCTCAGCGATTATAACCAGATTCGCCAAATGGATCAGTATATCCGTTCCGTTTTGGGGACCGATCTGGTGGTGCCCTCCGCGGATTCGGCACTGACTGGACCGCCAGCGTTAGGTCAGCAGCCGCCGCAGAAACGGTTCGTCGAAATCAGCTACTTAGAAAATATACCCATTTACCCACCGGTGAATGGCTACATCACCCGGGGCTTTGTGGACGACATGGTGTTGACCAGTGAAAACCATTACGGTGTTGACGTGGCCGCCGCAGAGGGAACGCCCATAAAGGCTTCGGCGGCCGGGGTGGTGGTCTTTGCCAACTGGACCAACGATTTGGGTTACACCGTCATTCTCTATCATTCCAATGGATACTTCACTATTTACGGCCACAATCAGCGCAACAGCGTCGTGGAACACCAGTACATAACCCGCGGTCAGGTTATCGGGTACTTAGGCAACACCGGTAAAAGTGAAGGTCCCCACCTACACTTCGAAATCTGGCAGGAAGGCAATCCGATTGACCCCCAGACCATGATTTACTCCTACCGACTGGCCGATGTTTCCTTAAAAACCGAAGGGAGGGATTGAAATGCAGACCGTAATCCGTAAAAAAGAACCCGCCATCAATACGATTATCGGCGAAAAGACCACGATCGCCGGTAATCTGCATTTGGAAGGCGACATCATCATTTACGGCAAGATCACCGGAGATATCGAAACTGACGGTACGATTACCATCTTTTCCGGCGCCGAGCTGAAAAGCAATCTCAATGGCCTGCACCTGAACATTGGCGGGCATGTCGAGGGCAATATCAATGCTACCGGCAAGGTTACGCTGGGTGATCGTGCCTATTTACGCGGCGACATCAAAGCCGCTCAAATCGTCATCGAAGATGGTGCCGTTTTCGAAGGGCGCTGTGAGATGCATTTTACGCCTCCGCATGAATTCATCAAGCCCCCTGAACCAATCAAACCTGCTACCACCGAATCCTCATCTTCCTGACCGCTGTGATGGTTAATTATTTATGTATAAAGTAATGAAAAAGGCGCTTCCTGCGATAATCGTGCTGGGCTGGTTTATTTACGCCGCTGGAAGCGAGGGCTCCCCGGCTACTTCCGACATGACCAACAGGATGATGCTTCTGGCGCTGGAGCTGGGTATAATCCTATTTGCCGCGCGTCTGGGTAACCTGTTGTTCGAAAAAATTCGATTGCCGGGCGTTTTGGGCGAGCTGATCGCGGGAATCTTCATTGGCCCCTATGTACTGGGTGGAGCGGCCTTGCCGGGTCTGCCGCAGGGCCTGTTTCCGGTCTATGCCGCGAATTTTCCCATTTCCCCGGAGCTGTATGGCATTTGCAGTATTGCTTCGATCGTCCTGCTGTTTGTGGTTGGTCTGGAAACCGATCTCAAGCTCTTTCTGCGCTTTTCTGTAGCGGGGCTGTTTGTCGGACTGGGCGGGGTCATTTTTTCCTTTGTCCTGGGAGCGGGAGTAGCGGTGCTATTTTCCGGACTGCTGACCGCGACGCGCCTGCACTTCCTTTCACCCTTCAGCCTCTTGCTGGGGGTGGTCTCGACGGCGACCTCGGTGGGCATTACGGCCCGCATTCTCAGCGAAAAGAATAAAATGGACACCGCGGAAGGCGTCACCATTTTGGCCGGTGCCGTTATCGACGACATTCTGTGCATCCTCTGTTTAACCATCGGATTGGGGATCATCGCGGCTTCCTCCGGCTCGGGTGGCGTGGAGTGGGTTCAGATTGGTTTAATCGCTCTTAAATCTTTAGTGGTTCTTTTCATTACAGTTACAATCGGCGCCCTGACCTCTCAGCGCATCAGCCTTTTATTAAAATGGTTCCGGGATCGCACTTCGATTGCTATTATGGCCTTCGGCCTGGCTTTGTTAGTCGCCGGCTTGTTGGAAGAGGCCGGGCTGGCACTGATCATCGGTGCTTACCTGACCGGTCTATCGCTTTCCAAGACCGATGTTAGCCGTGCCATTGTCGAGCGCTTGGGTGCGGTCTACTCCTTGATCGTGCCGGTGTTTTTCACGGTCATGGGCATGTTAGTCAATCCACGCCTGCTGTTTTCCTGGCCGGTGTTAGCGTTCGGCGGGTTGTATACGCTATCGGCGATTCTGGCCAAAGTCATCGGATGCGGTCTGCCAACTTTATTCCTGAATTTCAATCTGTTAGGGGCCTTGCGGGTCGGCTTTGGAATGTTGCCCCGTGGTGAGGTCGCGCTCATCGTCACCAGCATTGGTCTGACGGCCGGATTCCTTACGCCCGAGGCGTTTGGCATAGCCGTCATGATGATCTTGATTACCACCCTGATTGCACCTCCGATCCTGGTCAACCTGTTCAGGATTCCCCATAGTGGTCTGACCAAAGCCCTGCCGGAATCGCATTACCAGCAGATTACTTTCGACTTCCCCTCTCTGCAAGTGACCGAAATGTTGGTCACCGAACTGATTGAGCTATTTGAAAGCGAGGGTTATTTCGTCTATCACCTCGATCAGGTTGAGCCCGTTTATCAGATCCGCAAAGAAAGCGAAACGATCAGTTTCAGCCAGCAGGGCACGACCATCGTCTTTGATTGCGATGAAAAAACGATTGCCCTGATCAATACTGCCATGTACGAGGTGCTGGCTGAATTTGAGCAGACTCTGGCAGGATTAAAAAAACCCATTGACACCAGCACCATCCTCTCCCGACAGATCCAGGTGACGTCTGAGACTCCCTCAACTCCGGGATTATTGGTAAATTATCTCTCTCCCGACGACTTGGTACCGCATTTGCGGGCCAACACGAAAATTGAGGCCATTGACGAACTGCTTAAAGTGCTGAACCGCCGGGGTGTTATCAAAAATCTGCACCGCGCCCGCAAAGCCATTCTGGAGCGCGAAGAAATCCTGTCCACCGGCATCCAATATGGTATCGCCATCCCGCATGGTAAGACCGACGCGGTCAGTCATTTGGTATGTGCCATCGGGTTAAAACCCGAGGGCCTCGATTTCCAGGCGATCGACGGTTTGCCCACCCGCATTATCGTTCTCAGCCTTTCGCCCAAAAGTGGCACTGCGCCCCACCTGCAGTTTTTATCCGCCATCAGCCAGACCCTCGACGAATCCGGAAGGCAACGCCTCCTGCAATGCCAGACCGCCGCGGAAATGTGGCAGAATTTGCAACCGGCTAAGGCCAGCTAAAATTCTGCGGGTCGCAAGGAGCGGCGGCTAGCCTGGTTCATCATGGTTCTCGCCGTCGTAGGCCCTGATAATGTCTTTCACCAAGCGATGCCGGACAACATCCACCGCTTCAAAATATATGAAATCAATCCCGTCAATACCCCTGAGGATTGCCACGGCATCAATCAGGCCGGATTTTTGCCGATCGGGTAAATCTATCTGCGTAATATCGCCCGTGATAATGGCTTTGGAATTGGCTCCCAACCTGGTCAGGAACATTTTCATCTGCATCGGCGTGGTGTTCTGCGCCTCGTCGAGAATGACGTAGGCGTTATTAAGGGTGCGACCGCGCATGTATGCCAACGGCAGGATTTCGATTACATGTTGCTCGATTTGTGCCCTGACTTTCTCCGCCGGCATCATATCGTACAGGGCATCATAAAGCGGTGCCAGATAGGGTTCGATTTTTTCCGTCAGGTCACCGGGCAGGAATCCCAAACTCTCACCGGCTTCCACCGCCGGGCGGGTCAGGATCAGGCGTTGCACATCATGATTGCGCAAAGCGGCCACCGCAATCGCCACCGCCAAGTAAGTTTTGCCGGTACCGGCCGGCCCAATGCCGAACACAATATCGTTCTTTAAAGTCGAGCGATAGTAGCGTTCCTGGTTGGCACTGCGGGGTTTGATGACACCACTTTTTTTAAACAGGATCACGCTGTCTGCGGTAATCTCGGCGGGCAATTGCTGACCGCCCAGCTCGACCATAATCAGGGCCTGCAAATCCCGCTCGTCAAGATAGCCTTTGCGATTGATAGTCACCAGCATTTCCCCGACCACACGCTCGATTTGCTCCAAGACATGTTTCTCGCCCGAAAGTACAATTTTATTGCCCCGCGCGACGAGTTTAACACCGAAGCTTGATTCGATAAGGTTGAGATGTGCATCGCGCACGCCAAACACCTGAGCCGGATCTACGCTCTTGAGTTCAATGGTTTTGGAGGTCATGTCACTTTGTTTCCCAATTTGGGACTAATTTCGCAAATTCTGTGTCAAATTGGAACGAATCTGTTGCAATGACCGGCGCTGGGTTTTTAGGTTCCTGTTACCTGCGAACGCTGTCAATCACCAAAATCTCTGATTTCCTGCCATACACCCGGATTGACATTCTCCAGAAAAATGACTAATATCGTATTGCATGTTCAACCAAAGCACTATTCGCGAATCAATTTAGGGAGGCTATATGTCACGGACTATTGCTTTTACAATAGGCATAATGTTGATTTTACTGACGACCTGCGAACAAACCGGAGTTGTTACCGGCTCGAAAGATGTTGTTGAAATCAATGGCGTCAGTTTCACTCTGACCAGCAAGTCTTTCACCAGCGAAAAGCTCACCGTCAAGGGCAACGTTCAAAATAACGGCACTGCCACCATTTATCCGACTTGGTACGTCGAGGGTGATTTCTACAGCGATTCGACTTTCACTTACAAGCTGGGGGGCGATAATTATGAATTTACCTATTCACTCGCGCCCGGTGAACGGGCAACCTGGCAATTAATCTTTTCCTCGAATCTGCACACGGAGTCCGATTACCCGCACTTCGGTGTCAAGAACCTGCGCGCCTTTCGTTACAAGGAAAACGATTAGGAATCGAACCTCAGTTTATCCAGTAGCTGACTTTCAGCATCAGGATATTGTCTGCGTCCGCCCGCGCAATATCGCCCAGGGAATCCTGCCAGCGAAATTGGCCGTTGGCTTCGTCTTCATATTTTCCTTGGGACCAGACCAAATAGAGGGTAGATCCGGGGCGAAATTCCCAACGGAGTACCGCATTCAGCCGCAGTGATTTCACCGTAAAGTCTGGATTGTCAATCGTAAATGGCTGACAGAGCCCGGCCGAACCGTCAGGGTCTACTGTCATGCTGGCCGGATCAATTGTACTTTGGTCTTGGCCATAAACGATGAAATCATAGCTCTTCGGGCGGGCTAGTTCTTTGTAGCGGTAATAGTCGCCCGAGGCAACCAATGGTTGAGCGTACATCTGCAGGGTCAATTGCGGCGTAAAGGTCCAGTTCAGCCGGACGCTGGCAGAAAGCGTTTTCTGGTCCATTTCCGCAAAGACATAATGTTTGCCATAGGTTGCCACGGCCTGAGCATCGTCGTAAGCTCCTACCCATTGGGCATCATTGTGCTCGATACCCAGAGAGGGCGAAAACGAGAATAGAATGGTATTGGAAGGCTTCCATTCCAGTTCCAGGCTGTATTCTGCCTGCCGATCGCCTTGGTGATTGCCATAATACCCTAAACCTATCTCACCGATAAGTTTTTTACGCTGATCGGACTCCAGGTAGATGTTGGCATTGTAGCCGCTCGGGCTGATCATTAAAGGGCCACCGCGCGTCTGGCGGGTGCTGAGCGTTTGCTGAACTGCGACCAGCTCCATATGAATATATTGATAGTTGACCAGGTTTAGGTTGCTTCCCGCCAGCCAGATATTCATGAAACTATTGCCGCCGAAATCGTAGTTCCGGGCGGGGCCACACCAGATATCCGCATAGCGCTTAAAGCGGGAAGGCTTGGTCCACTGGTAGCCCAGGATGATATGCCCATTAATGACATCACCATATTGCATGAAACCGAGATCGTTGAGGTCAAACCGTGGATCAATGGCGCCTAAGGCCGCATTGAAAAAGACATTGCCTTTCTGCTTGTTGAGATAGAGGCGGCCTGCCATACCTGTCAGGCTGGTGGCATTTGAATCGAGTTGCAGATGTTTTGCATCCGGACGTTGCAGATAATGACGTGAACTCTGCTGCAGATCGAGGATCCGGGCACGGTTGCCGGACACGCGGCTGAAGCCGCCCCAGCCGCCCAGAACCCAGGTTTTATCTTTGTCCAAAAAGAACCAGCCGTCCAGGCAACCCACCGACGCGTTCCGGTTGAACTCGTCCTCCAAGCGCGGAGCCCGGAAAAAACGCTGGGTGTGAGTCGTGATAAAACCCAATCCCTGGTCGCCGGCATTGAATTCCTTGAGAGCTCTGAATACGTTATAACTGGTTACTGGTTCCACTTCCCGCTCAAATCGCCGCCCGCCGGTTTGCAGGCGAGCATGTTCCCGGGCCGTCAGCGCCGACAGAGCCCCGATACTCCAGTTGGAACCTACCTTACCGGTTAGTTTTCCGGCACTCAGAATCCGGGTGCCGTCGGGAGTGCTGACATAATCGTAATCATCGGGCAGACTGCCCTGCGGGCTGGTGCCGATACGCCGGCTGTACAGAAACTGGGGATTCCAGAAGTTGACATTGATCTGATTGTTGGAACCGCCGCGACCGAACTCGAAAATCCGGGCGCCTTCAATGAAAAAGGGGCGTTTCTCATCGTAGAAAGTCTCCACGTCCGAGAGGTTGATAACCGCCGGATCAACTTCCACCTGCCCAAAGTCTGGGTTGATGGTGCCATCAAAAGTCAGGTTGTTACCAATGCCGATTTTAACGTCCGCCCCCAAACCGCCTAAATAGCGCGAGCCGTCGTTGAAGGGATCGTCGGTATCAGTCTGCAGATATTCGGCTTTGGCGCGGGTGTAGGGAAGTAACTCAATGCGCCGTTTGGCTTCAATGTCGCTTATCCCCACCAGGTCCGCGAAGCGCGAAACGAACCCCGCCGCGTTTTTGGGTTGTATAACTAAATAGGACTCTTCTTTTCTACGCTCGATCAGCCGTACAAAATTCACCGCCCAGAGGTACTGCGTTTGTCGTTTGAAGCGCAACTGGGAAAAGGGAATTCTGATTTCCGCCGACCAACCCTGCTGATTAAGATGAGCTTTGCCTTCCCACACGCCGTCCCATGAAAAATCATTCCAGTTATCGTTGTACAAAATACCGTCGTAGAGCGTGCCCCCGGCGCTGACGCCAAAGATAAACCCGCTCCGGCGGTCATAATACGGATCGATGAAAATGGCAAAGGCATCTGCATCGGGATCAGTATCACGCCTATCTAAACGTGCGACAATCGAATCAGGATGGGTATCATACAGGTCGGCGCCCACGTACAGCGCTTCGGCATCATAGGCAACCCGGATCGCCGATTTTTCGCTCGCCGGTGCACCTTCTGAGGGATCGCGTTGGACGAGCTCCGTTACTACGGGAGCGGTGTGCCAGATGGCTTCGGTCAGCACCCCGTCAATATTAATTGGTTCGGTGGTGCGGACGGCGGTTACTATGGGTCGGACTTGGGCCAAAATCTGGGGCGCGATCAAGGCCGGGGTCAACAGAAGCCAGTATTTTATCTTTGCCATTTTTTTCATCTAGCTATGTTCCTTTCGTTTGCACCTTGTTCGGGCATTAGACCGGGGTCTGGCTAATTGGGTTGCCACCTAATGCGCCTGCCAGCGCAGTCCCGGAGCAAAAGTATAAAAAACCGGTGGCCCGGGAATAAAGGTCAGCGAAAAGTCGGGTCTTTTCGGGAAGCCATAATTATACTCGACTTCACCGGCATACCAGAAAAAGATATGCTGGTAGTTGCGAGTACGCCGAAATAATCCCTCATCATGATAATTGGGCAGTAAGCTCCAGTCGCGCCGATAAAAAAAGGTCGGTCCGTTGCCGATTGCGAAGGAATGCCGCCCGGCGGTGGCATACAGCCGCAGTCCAAGATGGGTGAAACCCGCCGGCTGAAATCCGCAATCCAACATAAACGCCTGTCCGAATTTCACCGACAGGCAATTTTCGAGCAGAAAATACTCAATCCCGAACGCTAGTCCAATGTGACCTGCCAGACGTCCTTTCTTATCCAGTTTCAGACGGTATAAATGCGGATTATCATTCCGGCGCAGATGACCCGAAAGCCCGATGAATTTGACTTCAAGCATGATCTGCCCGCATGCGGTTTCCGCAAAACCCATTAAAATGGCAAATAAGGCACCTAAATAATGCGAACGCATCTGGGTACGGACACTGTTTCGGGGAGCACTTTGGATCAATTGCTGTTCTCGCATATCAATGCAAAATCAGCTGGTCGGTCAGATCAGCTGCAAGCCCAATTCACGCAATTGACCTTCGTCCACTTCGCCCGGACAGCCGTCCATTAACGATGCCCCGCTGGTGGTCTTGGGAAAGGCAATCACCTCGCGCAGGTTTTCCGCGCCGGCTAAAATCATCACCAAACGGTCAAATCCAAGTGCAATGCCTCCGTGCGGCGGAGCCCCGAAAGACAGGGCGTCCAATAAAAAGCCAAATTTATTCCGGGCTTCTGCTCGTCCGATCTTCAAAATGTCAAACATTTCACTTTGCAGATCCACGGCATGGTTGCGGATACTGCCGCCTCCAATTTCATGACCATTGATAACAATATCATACGCCCGGGCATGCACCTGGCCGGGAGCACTGGTCAGTAGATGGCGTTCTTCCGGCACCGCCGCAGTAAAGGGGTGATGCATGGCCGTCCAGCGCTCTTCTTCCGCATTCCACTCCAGCAACGGGAACCTGGTCACCCAGAGAGGCTTGAAAATATGCTCGGGGATCAATTGCAGTCTCCGGGCTAATTCCAAACGCAGATACCCTAAGGCAGGATAGGCAAGCCGGGCGTCATCGGCAATTAAAAACAAGCTATCTCCGGGTTGTGCGGCAAATGTTGCCACGATTTCCCGGGCGACTGGCTCAAGGAAGCGGGCAATCCCGCGCTCCAGACCATTCGCCGTCACCTTGCAGAACGATAGCCCTTTGACACCGTATTTGATTACCTGTTCCGTCAACTGGTCAATAATTTTCCGGGTGCAATAGCCTTTGTCCGGGAAACACAGCCCTGCCACGACACCATTATCGGCAATGGTTTTCTGGAAAACCTGGAATGTGGTCTGGCTTGCCAAGGTGTTGATGGTTTTAATCTCCCTGCCAAAGCGCAGGTCCGGCTTGTCACTGCCGAAGCGTTTAATGGCCTCCTCGTAGGTCAACTGCGGAAAAGGTTCCTCAAGGGAGTAATCGCCGACCTCTTTAAAAACCTGACATAGCAGGCGTTCGGTGGTTTGCATCACGTCGCATTCCTCAACGAACGACATTTCCACATCTATCTGGGTAAATTCCGGCTGGCGATCCGCGCGCAGGTCTTCGTCGCGAAAACAGCGCACAATCTGGAAATAGCGGTCGAAACCCGCCACCATCAGAATTTGTTTGTATTGCTGGGGCGACTGCGGCAAAGCGTAGAAATGCCCCTTCTGCAGGCGGCTGGGCACCAGGAAATCGCGCGCCCCTTCCGGAGTGCTTTTCATCAGGAACGGTGTCTCGATCTCATAAAAACCCTGGGCGACGAAGAACCGGCGTACGCTTTGATAGGTCTGGTGGCGAATCGCCATATTGCGCTGGAGTTCGGTGGTCCGCAGGTCCAGGTAACGGTACTTAAGCCTCAAATCCTCCAGCCCGGTCGAGCGGTCGGTGACCAGAAACGGCAGGGTCTGGGATTCATTAAATATTTCTAGGCGATCTGCCAAAACCTCCACGGTGCCGGTCGGCAGTTCCCGATTGATTGCATTCGCCGGGCGCGGACGCACCGTACCCTGAACGGCAACGACGTCCTCTTGGTTAAGATGCCGCGCAGTCGTCAACAAGGATTCGCCCTGCGCCGGGTCGAAAACGACCTGCGTTATCCCGTAGCGGTCGCGCAGATCGATGAAGGCCAGCCCGCCATGATCGCGACGTTTATTGACCCATCCGTTCAGGACCACCTTGGCCCCGACCCGTTCGAGGTTTAATTCACCGCAGGTAACCGTTCTTTTCAACATTCATTTTCCTTTATCATTCAGTCACTAAAAACGCTAAAAGACTGGGAAAATTAACCAATCGGGACGTTTTTGAAAATAAGATTTCTGCCGGAGCAGTGACGGGTTGAGGCGGGATCACTGGCGCGGGGCGCGCGCCAATGCATAATAAGTCGCCGTAGCCGGGTCAAACCAGCGGGCAACCACAGTGACATTTTTCAATAACAGGTCATAGGACTGCTTGATCACCGTGCTTTCAATTGTCTTACGATTGTCGCGTTGACTGGTCGTGGTGGACTCAGCTTTGATGTTGAGGTTTTTGCCGATATCAAAACGGGCATGCTCGTCGGCATCGTGCCAGGCACGCACCCAACTGCGGTAACGGGCTACCTGTCCCAAACCATAGACAAAACCTTTTTCCTCGGGCAGTTGACCAGACACCCAGGACGGTCGTGGCCCCCAGTTTTTATCACGGTTATCCGGCAGATTCAGGCGTTCGAGGCGCGGATAGGCGATCAGAATAAAATATCCTTCGGCAGTAATTGATGAATCGATCACGCCATAGTCGGCCTTGACATTATTGAGAATCGTTTCCTCATAAAATTGCTTAAACGTAGGGTTGAGCAGGCGCAGGCGTCCATCGTTCAATTCTTCGAGCTCAAAAAGCAGGCGGATATTCAGTTGCTTCGCCATGATGGTGAAAGCGGTATTCAGCGCATAATTGCGTGCCCGCAGGTTACTGTTGAACTTGCCGGAATAACCTACCGCTAAAGTATAACCGGCCGGCGCGGACGGCAGATTCTCGAACCACGCCGGGATATATTGCTGGGCGAACGTCAGCAATTGCAGAGACAGGAGTGGGAGTAAGACGCGGAGCGCTGGCATCGGTCATCCATTACAGGGCTGTCCCGCAACGGCGGGACAGCCCTGCGATTAATTATTCTTTGCCGACTTCTTTAAGCTTCCCAATTTCCTTTTCGAGGTCTTCGAAGGACAAATTGGCCTTGGCTTCGTTGTACAGTGCTTTCTGTTTCCGGGCTTCGTTCAGGGTTTCCTGCACCAGGGTGTTCAGGTTATACTCTGCCAGGGAGTAACCGTGGAACTGACTGCCTTCGGTTTTCATCTCGCGCTTCACGATTTTGCAGCCTTTCAGGACAGTAGAAGCCACCTGTTTGCTGACCGATGAAGTGAACTCGAGCGCTTCGGCTTCCTGCCCCATACCGCTCTGTTGCATGAAATCTTTCATCATGTTCGATACCTTGACTTCGATCGTCCGGGCAATGGCATCGCGCGCCCGGGCGTCGGCGGCATCCTTGGCTAACGCCATGCTCATCTTGAGGGCATCACCCGCCTGATAAATGGCGTCCTCCGCCTGCGGCGGATTCAAATACCACTCCGGAATGTCCCCCATTTTTGCCTTGGGTTTTTCCGGTCCACAGTTGAAAACCAACAGCATCAGGGGAATCAACAGGGCCAAAATGATTAACTTTTTCATACACTTTCTCCTTTCATTACATGATTAATTTAGCATTTTATTTTCTATTTGCCAGCCGCCGCACTTTGCAGGAAGGCGGCTAGGCGATTGCGCGGTATTTTCGTATTGCGGAAAGCCTTGTTTAGAGCACCGTCCAGGGTCTGCAAATCAAGGCCTTTGCCGGTGGCTTCCACGGTCGCTAATGTTTTTTGACTGACCGTATCTTTTAAATTTAATTGCAGACGCGTCTCGACCAGAAATTGCTTCCCGGAGGGAGTGGGGATTTCCTTTTGGTTCAGCACTATCACCTGCCCTGCGACCAGGTACGGGGCCTGCGGATCAACGCTAAACCCGTTTTCGTTGATAGCCCGCACCAGGTCCTCTTCAATGGCGGACTGGCGTGCATTATTTTGATCAACGACCGTCACGGCAAAGGTCAGTTTTACCTTTAAAATGGAATAACTGAAAACAACTTCAGACCGGGATACAATGTCCCGCAGATGTTCCGGGACTTTCTGTAACTCCAGCCCTACCCGGATGGCGCCCGCCTGTCCGATATTGTCGGTTGGAGTTGCGACAGCGGTGAACTCGAGCATTCCCTGAGCATCGGTCTCGCGCCGCAGGAGTTGCTCCCCGCTCGCATAGCGCACTGTCAAAGGGAACCCGGCCACTCCGACCGGCGTGGTGCCGCCTTCGTAAACCACCTGGACGCGCAATGGCTGTGGTAGAACTTCACCGGCTCGGCACTGTTGATCGTTGCCCGCCAGACTCTGCAGGGTAATATTAGACAGCACGGCGCGGCTCTCTGCCAAAATACCAGCGCCGGTGAACTGTTCCACATTGGGATACTTGCGGCCGGAGAGAGCTGTGTACAGGGCACTTTTCGTATAAAACTCGGGAATGACACCCTGTGCATCAAGGTAATTGGTCAATGCGCCGAATACTTTACCAGCCTGCACCAATTCCCGGGCGCCACTGACCAACTGGCCGGTTCTCTGCAAAACTTCTTCCATTTGGACTTCCAACCCGGAAAGATACTTTTCCCGGTTCAGCACGGCTAAAACATAATACTGACCCTTATTTTCCTGCGTCTCGGCGATTTCGAGGCCGGCAATGGTCTCAGTCACGACAGTCTTGGTGCGGTTGACTATTTCCGCCTTCAGATAACTGCGATCGCCATCCCGGAATTCACTCTCAACATTTTCCAATTCCGATTCGATGCGCACCTGAATCTGTCGGGCCACATCGGCGCGGGCGGCTTCCACCGCGGCGCTCTTATCCTTTCCCAGGCCAACCCCGAGCAAAAAACGGCTTGACGGATACTTTTTATGCTGATTGGTTTTCGCCCACTCGGGAACCTGGGCCAGCGCAGAACAGGTGAACAGCATCAGGATAAGCAGACTGTGCAGAGTATTGCGAACCACATGGACCTCCTGGTTATTCACCGATATTCAATAAAATCAGTTTGCGACTGATGCTGACCCGCGAGAGCCGCCCCGTGCCTTTGTAATTCTCTTTGAGAAAGCGGTAGACATCGGATGAATTGCGATATTTTTGCGGTTCACACCAAACCAAGACATCATAAGTATAATCCGCAACCACCAGTTCTTTGGTACTCCGGGCAACCTTCCGAACCTGATCAGCGAATCCATAAATAATGTCCTCAGCGGCTGACTGATCATAACTATTGCTGACTGTCAGAAGAATTTTGTACTGCACGCCCTGCTGAAGATCGCTTTTCCAGTAAGCCGTGACGCGGCTCAGTACTTTATCGATGGCATCGTTCAGCGCCTCTTCTATCAGCACGGCATCCGCCACCGGTCGTTCCTGGCTGTAGCCGGTCTCGGTGCCTAACAGACGCCCGGTGGTGGTTTCATAAGCGCGACAGCCCACGACGCCTTTTTTCACCGTAGCCGAACCGACCTTGCGCGCCTCAATAGCTACATTATAGGTGATGTAAACATCACTGCCAATAGAGAGCGCCAGCAGGTAACTGTAGTCCTCTTCCTCGCCTTTCAGGCTTGTCTGGGCCGAGACTAATTCCTGCAGAACCTGCTGCTGTTCCGGAACAATGACATCAAACTTGCGGGCTGTCAGAAAAGCCTCGATGACTTCCGCTCCTTTCTTCAGATCGGGATCGGAGCGCAGCAGTTCGAGGGGCGAGCGGTCATTGCGGCTTTCCGGCAGAACCATGATCGTCGGATTGCCCAAGCTGCCACTCAGGTCCATGGTAGCGGTCAGGATCCCTTTTTTAATCAGGTCATCCTGAATAAGGGCTTTATTGATTTTAAAGGATTTCTCGATCTTGAGGCGCTTGCCGCCGTCAATTTTCAGGCGCGCTTCGTAATATTCAGCTTCCCAGCTGATGAACGGCTTGAGATTCTCGAGTTTGAAAAAATTATCCTGAATGGCTGTAAAGGCGCTTTTCTCCGCTGGCGTCTGGAGCAGCGGATCGGTGCCGCCGAAAAGCAGAAACCAGACGGCGGCTTTCAGGGCATCGCTATTGGCGCGTTTGTCCTGTTCGGCGTTGTCGCTCCCGGTTCCATAGCCGGTCGCCCGGATTAAAATTTCCGTCGGCGAGGAACTCTCTACGAGCACCGCCTCCCGCGAGATGGGCAGAGCGGATTTTGCCTTGGACTTATCAGATTTGGCGCTCAATCCCAGGGGAATTAACAAACATAAAAACGTGATGAAAGCGAATCTGCGCATGCGATCCTCATTTGATCTTGAACAGCTGGTCACGAACAGAACCCTGAATCATGCCTGCCGGATTAAAATTTAATTTCGGTGGTGAATAGTGCAGGTATAGCCCAAAGGTCGGTGAAATGCTGGAAATCCGGGGCGCGGCCCAACCCGCTAAATTATCCACGTCAATTTCCTTGTCTTTGTACTTCACCGTCCACAAATCCAGCGGCGGGAACAGATTGACCCCGGCGAATATCCCGATATTGACATCAATATTGACCGCGTACTCCAAACCGGCATTAATACGCGCCCCGAAACTGGTGTTGGCGATGGACACCGATTCATGATCCCACGAGTCGGAAACCACCAAACGCTGAACACCCAGCAGGGCTTCGCCGTGCAGGGCCAACGGCCCCAGGTAAAAGCGTCGCAGGTATCCCGCGTAACCGTTCAAGACCCCGGCGACCCAGTTTTCGGTCGGCATATCAAAAAAAACTTCAAAGGCACTATCGTAAACCTTGCTTTTGACCGGCGCCAGGGCCCCCGTCGCGCCCACTACCAGGAAAGATTGCCTCTTGCGGGTCAACTGCGCAATGTTCCACTGCAAATCGAGATCGGTGCCGACGGCAACGCCCTCGTAATCATTGAAGTAAACCAGAAAATCATCGGTCAAAACCAGGCCTTCTTTGACCCGCAAATTGTACCAGCGCGGTTTCAGCGCTACATCAACACCAAGTCTGGGATGTTCGATCATTGTCATTCCTTTGACCCAATCGCCCTTTTTGATGGCATAGGCTGAGGAAAGTTGTCGGGAATTCTGGCTGTTGTCGGCCACTGTGCTCACGCGCACAAACCCGGATCTGTTAAACCGGATTTTACCGCTGTTGGTCTGTAAGTACTCGCCAACGTAGAACGGTTCGTCCAGCTTGATGCCTTCCGCTTTACCCAAGGGGAAGCGCACTGTACGGCGCTCCACATCGGCCAGCGGTGTGCGCAGTTTAAATAAATTAATCTCGCGCGTTCGGACCTGCAGGTTCATGGCCATTGTCTGCGCGGCCAAGCAGATTGCGGCTTCCTCGCCCGCCATGTTGCCTCTGTCCAATGAGTACATTTTATCTTTTTCCGTGGCAGCGGTGCCTTCGGTGGTGATGCGCAGAATCTTTTCCACGCGCGGCTCGTCACCCACAATTACTTTGTACCAGATCACCCCGCCTTGCAGGTTGACACTGATGTCCTTTTTGTCCTTCTCCTGCTTGATCTGGTATTTATCCAGGAAAGGAATGTAGAGGAAGGCGGATTTTAAAATCTGTTCGATTTGCTCAGCGGTAATGCCCAGGTCTTTGGCTTTCTGGACAATGAAAGATTGGCGCTGGGTTTCAGAAACGAGCTGTTGCGCCCGGAGCTCCTTTTCGAGGTCCAGGACCTTCATAATTTCAGGTACGATGCTCTGCGCAATCAGGTTTTCCAGTTCACTCTCCCCAAGCAGACCGCGTCCGCGCAACCGGTCTTTAAAATTCGCCTGCACGGCTTCCGGCAATTGGTTATAGTCGAACCGGCTGAGCCTTAACTGCTCGTGGAAAGCATCGAGCAGGAGGCGCTCATACACCTGCGGTACCTGGATATTTTCATCGCTGACCAACAGGGCATCAACGTACGCCACGGACTTGCGGGTGTACCGACCCGGCTGGGCGGACAGCTCCGCCGGAAGGTACAGGCGGCACATAGCCAGCATTAAAATCCAGAACACATCGCGGGGCAAGATGCGTCGCCGATTATTCGCTATTTGCATAAATTTTTCCTCGTCCGTAACAATGCTCTGTTGGTAGTGGTAATTTGAGACTATCCCAGCCTGATTGTCAATGTTTTTCAAAGCGCGCATATTTAAAAATTTTATTGTTGACTTTATGTGAGGTAAAGCATAATATTAAACAGCAATCAGACCAACTGTCTCGATGAGCCAAAAAAATCTCATTTTTCAAGCCCTGATTCTGGCGATTTTTATCGGAAATACGCTTCTGGCGCAGTCTATTACCATGAGCGAAGTCATGTTTGACCCCCTGGGGTCAGAGTACTACGATGAGTTTATCGAACTCCATAACTGTGGGGACTCGGCGGTATCTCTGCAGGGCTGGCGACTGATTGTTAATGGTGTGGCTGATTTTTTGGAGCATTTGGAAGTCACGGATTCCCTGCTTCCCGGACATTTTGGGCTGATCTTAGACCGCGGTTACCTGATCGAGGCTAAGTCCACAGCCTACGAACACCTGATACCAGATACGGTCATCCGACTCACCATCAAAGACAATTCTTTCGGTGCCAATGGCTTGTCCAATTCAACAGCGAATCTCATTCTTCTGGTCTCTGCAACGGGCGACACTTTGTCACAGGTTCAGACCAAGCCCGGTCAACCCGCCGGATATACCTTAGAAAAAATCCAGCTTTGTCAACCAGATAACCCTAATAACTGGGCGATGGGCTCCGCAATCAACGGCACTCCCGGTTTCAGCAACAGCTGCGCCCCGCGCGACTATGACCTCGCCGTGAGTTCTTTCCAGGCCCGTCAGACGATCGTGCCGTCTGGTCAATCGGTATTGCTGGATCTTGTAGTGAAAAACGTCGGTTTGCAGGCTATCCCTGATTTCGAAATCCTGCTCGGCGAAGACCATAATGACGACCAGAATTTCCAGGTTGGTGAAATCATCTGGCAAACTGCCCAATCGCTGTTCAGCGGAGATTCGCTAAGTTTTCACATCCCGGCCTCAATCAGTAGTTCCGGAAACCATACTTTTATGGTTGAGTTGCTTTACCTGCCGGATGAAAATCCCGACAACAACCGGGGCAATCTGACAATTGCGTCACCTTATCCGGCCCGTTCATTGATCATCAACGAGTTTATGTACTGTCCGGCCGCTGGTCAAAATGAATGGGTGGAGTTGTACAACATCTCTGAAGATACCATCAATCTGAAAGGCTGGACGCTTAAAGATAATACAACCCCAGCACTACTGACCGCCGAAAATTACCTGGTTCCACCAGGTGCAATTGTCGTCGTCGCCAGCGATTCCAATTTTCTGAAATATTGGGAAAAACCGGACTGGTTCATCGCCTGCGCCTCACCTTTACCAACGCTTAATAATACTTCCGATTCCATTATCATCCGGGATTATTGCGAGACAACCATTGATGCGTTATGCTATTCCAGCGGTTGGGGCTACCGGACGGGTTATGCGTTAGAGCGACGCAACCCGTATGCCAATGGCAATATTGCAAATAATTGGGGGCTAAGCGTAACGGCGGCGGGCGGCACCCCCGGCCAGGCCAACTCGATCGCTTTGCCTCAGCATGACGGAGTGCTTGATTCTGTAGTTTTCATTGCTCCGTCCAGTCATTTGACCCAGGGACAGTCCCTGACAATCCGCTCCTTTGTCCGCAATGGCGGACTTCTACCCATTGAACAATTTACCCTGCACATAGCGGCTTATCGCCCCGGCAATCCCGCAGATTTCCTCGCCGACACATGTTTTACCGTTCAGGCTCTGCTGGCGACCGGCGATTCACAAAGCGTTGATTTCAGATTGGCGGAATGTCCAGGTGGCATCTGGCAGGTTATTGTCGTTTTGACCATGGCGGGAGATGGCTTGTCCATCAATAATCGTCAGGAAAAATTGCTCCGCGTCGGTTACCCGCCCGGTACGCTGATTGTCAATGAAATCATGTACGCGCCACAGTCTGGCGCTTCGGAGTGGTTCGAGGTCTTCAATCGAACCGCATCATGCGTTGACCTAAACGGCTGGCGTTTCCGTGATGCGACCGGTAGTTGGTTGATTCTATGCGATACCACCTGGCTGTGTCCGCCCGGGAGTTATTTCATTGTTGCCGGCAATTACTCCTTCCTTGATAATCATCCGGAGCTCGAGGGGGCTGTTGTGGTGCCTCCGGTTTTTCCTACCCTGAATAATACTGCCGATTCATTGAGCCTGCGCGATGCGGGTGGCAATCTGGACGAAGCCGTCTGTTATAAAGCAATATGGGGCGGTGCGACCGGGATTTCACTCGAACGACGGAATCCGTTTCAGCCCGCTTTAAACGCCGATCATTGGGCTACCTGCCGGCACACCAGCGGTTCGACGCCCGGAAGTCTTAATTCGGTTGCCATCCGACAGCAGGATTTGGCGCTGATTTCTGTCAGCTTAGACTCCTCCGATCTTCCATTGCAAAAAGGCTCCCAGACTATCCTCGTCTTCGCGGTAAGGAATATCGGACTCCAAACCGTGACGAACTTCGCGATTACAGTAAACGTTAAGCGCCACGCGCAACTCTATACCGTGACCTTAGGTGATACCACAATTAACGCCAGCCAACCCCTTTTGCCGGAGGAAGAATTCAGGAGAGAAATTCCGCTGTGCTTTACGCAAGGCGGAGTCTTTAACTTGTCGGTCACGGTGGATTGCGCGTCCGACGAACGGCACGACGATAATACATTTAGCGCTCAAATACCGGTTGGATTCCCTGCTCAGGCGATGATCGTTAACGAAATCATGTATGCTCCGCGTCCGGGCGAGCCGGAATGGTTCGAGCTCTTCAATACCACGCCGGATACTGTTGATCTAAACCTGTGGAGCCTGCGCGATGCACTTGGCGCCTGGAAACCATTAACTGATTCTACCGTGCTGGTGGCTCCGGGTGCTTTTGTCGTGATTACCGCCAGCCAGAATCTTAGCCTCGATTATCCTGACTTTCATGGCCTCCTGCTCGTACCGCCGGTTTTTCCTAACCTTAATAACAGTTCGGACTCCCTGATGGTGTGCGATGCGACCGGCGGGCTCATGGACGGGATTTACTACCGTTCTGACTGGGGTAGCGCGCCCGGCATCAGTCTGGAACGACGTAATCCTTTCCTGCCCGCGGTGAGTGCCAGTAATTGGGGTCCGTCTCGTGCAAGCTGGGGCGCATCGCCAGGCACGGCCAATTCCATCCTGAAATATCAGTTTGACCTGGCGATAGTGGATACATCTTTCCAATTCGCATCTGACGCCAGAAATGTTGAGGAGTGGATCGAATTCAACCTCCAGATTATCAATACCGGACGAGAACCCGCCTCCGGATTCCAGGTTTATCTTTTCCAGGACAGTGACCATGATTCTTGTGCCGACTGGAACGAGCTTGTCTGGCAAACCGACTGTTTAGCAGCGCTGGCACCCGATTCGCTGTTGCATTGTTCCGGCAAAATTCAGGGCCAAATAACCGGCTTATCAACTTGGCTCGCCATAGTGCACTGGTCAGATGATCAGAATCCGGTCAACAATTCAGCCCGGACAAACCTGAAAGTCGCTTATCCGCCCCACTGCGTTGTCATCAATGAGTTTTTACCTTATCCTACCGGCGGGCAGAGCGAATTCATTGAAATCTTCAACCAGCATGATCAACCCGTCAATCTGGAGCAGTGGTCTTTGAGCAACAAACGCACCGCGGCCACATTGGGGGCGAAAGATTTGCCCCCCCAGACGTATTTGGTGCTCTGCCGTGACAGCACCATTTTCGACTTTGTGGATGCTTCCCGGGTACGGGTCGTGCTCATCTCCAACTGGCCCGGGATGAATAATACCGCTGACCAGGTAATCCTGCGCGATCTCACCGGCCTTACACTTGATTCGCTAACATATGACGTTCAGTGGGTGCCAAAGAGTGGACTGTCTTTTGAGAAAAAACATCCCAGTCTCCCCAGCTCGAGCAGATCGTCCTGGGACTACTGCCAGGCTAAATGGGGCATGACTCCCGGCGTCCATAACAGCGTACTGACGCCCGAATATGATTTGGCTTTAGATTCCCTGCACATCTTTCCGGCAAGCGGTGACACTACTACCTTTTTTCAAGTAACGCTCCGTCTTTCTAATTGTGGTCGCCAGGTCTGCCCGACGGCTGTATGTCGTTTGGCACTAAACAGCTTTCTGAGTACCCAAGAACTTGCGACACTCCATATTCCTCAGATTCTACCTGGTGAAAGTCATAACCTCCAATATGAACTGCCACCACTTCCTTCGGGCGCCTATTGGGTAACCGCGTGCTTGGAATGGAGCAACGATATAAACACCGGTAATGACACCCTCCGCGTTCCGCTTGCGGTGGCCTACCCGACCGGTACAATTTTAATCAGCGAATTCATGGCTCAGCCTTTGGAGCTGGATACGCCCACTAATTCCAACGCCGAATATGTCGAGCTTTATCTGGCCGGCAACACCGCCATCGATGTGGAAGGCTGGGCCCTGGCGGATGCCAATACCAGCCAGCGGATTAAGATCAGTGGACGCAAAATTATCTCTCCGGGACAGTATTGCGTGCTGGCAAGTGACTCCACGATTTTCCGCTTCCCCGATGTAAACCAAACCAATACTGTTGTCCTGCCCCATTTTCCCTCTCTTGGTAACACCGAAGACGCCCTCTATTTATTCGATCCGACGGGACACTGCTCCGATAGCCTGCAATATCTGAGTACCTGGACAATTACCCCCGGGCATGCCCTGGAGCGTATTAATTTGCACAATGCCAATACGGCCACTAACTGGCGCACATGCGTGGCGCCTGCGGGAGGCACACCGGGAACGGTCAACAGCGTAGCGTTCAGAACACCCCTCACCAAAACCGGCTTGCAAGCCGATCCGGCAATTTTCAGCCCCAACGGCGACGGTCGTGATGAGGAACTCGCTCTGCGCTATTGTCTTCCGTTTCCCTCAGCTTACCTGACTATGGAAATCTACGACCTGCTGGGTCGGCGCATTGCTCGCCCCGCCCGCCGCTTGATCACTGGTTCCGCTGGTCAGGTTTATTGGGACGGCAATGGCGATTTGGGGGGTAAAGCGCGGATTGGCACCTATATCGCCCGCTGTGTGGCATGTGACCTGAATTCCACTAAATCTGTGGAGTACATCACGACTTTTGTGCTGGTCAGGTAAATTTCCTCTTGATTTTATCTGAAAATGCCCCTAAGATTACGCTTGCAAATGCGCAACTAAAAATTAGATCCAATAAAAAGGAGTACACTATGAAAAAAACATTGGTCTTATTGCTGGTCGTGACTTTTCTGTTCAGTCTCGCCGGCGCTCAGTCTCTGGAGGAAAGACTGCAACAACTGGCCGCTAAAAACGCCAAAAGTTACGTCAATCCACTGGTAACGGCTTTCGGAACGGCCATGAACAGCGGCTGGTTCTATACCGCCAAACCGCATAAACTTTTAGGATTCGATATTGGTCTGAGGGCAATGGCGGTCACTTTTCCGGAAGATCAGAAGAGCTTTACCTTCGATTTCTCATCGTTAGGCGACATTACCCAAACCATCAACATCGATGGTACCAATTATAATCTTACCCTCCATCCGGAGGATGTATATCCCGATACGAAGGTGCCGACCTTCTTCGGGAAGGATGAGCCGGGTTCGATTCCTGCCGATCAGCCGGGTATCATCAACAAGATCAACCAGCAATTAACTGCGCGGGGTGTGCCGTCTCAGGCACTGAGTCAGGCGGCTGTTCAGAATAATATCGCCAGCATCGCCGCCAATATTCCTACAATCGTCACCCCGCCTGGCACCAATTTGCCGACCTTGCCGCTGGTTGTACCGCAGGCTTCCGTGGGCATTTCTCTGCCGGTTCTGCCCATTAAAGCCGACATTGTTGCCCGCTATCTCCCGGAAATGGAAGTCAGCAAAGACATCGGCAAGTTTAAGTTCATGGGCTTCGGCGGCAAATTGGCTCTGGATCCATTCATTCCTTTGCCATTGTTCGGCGTAA
>Ga0209610_1000025_pt1 | contig 72590 bp, 78 predicted proteins | sample LakKivw275mmetaG_FD_184137 | JGI IMG/M metagenome (GOLD analysis project Ga0209610, IMG submission 184137) | Anoxic lake water microbial communities from Lake Kivu, Rwanda to study Microbial Dark Matter (Phase II) - Lake Kivu water 275m metaG... | ecosystem: Environmental > Aquatic > Freshwater...
ATGTTATTTTGTGTGTGTGTGTGTGGGTAGCGCGCGCAACGCCTCTTGAGACCAACATAAGCTTCCGTTGTCGCTGACCATAAGCAAGGTGCCTGTCGAAAGTTCCTACGCTATACTCTTTTAATTGCGATGCCCTCTGTTGTGCCTTTCGTCTTAGGCAAAGAAAGCCTCAGGGCGGCTCTATGTCCTTGAACTTGACGGTTCCTCGCATGCTGAATCTGACTGTGAATCTACGAGGGGTTTCACTATCAGGTGAACGATAAGTCCCATCAGCTTCCCACAAGTCGCCCACTTGACGGATCTTTCGAAACTCAACCGCATATCTTTGCGAACAGACCTGCTGGGTCATCTTGAGAACTTTCGTTCTTACTTCATCTTCAGTTATGCCTGGCCGCCTGAAACGAGGGATAGTACCCACTCCTAGGCCAGATATTGAACATCGTTAACTTGTAAACATTTCTCTAGAGGGCCATCCTATTTGGTGGTGGTGGTGTCGGTCCCTTGGTGAGAGCATCAAAATTTGAACCCCAGTTTCAATCATCTTGTGTGCTCACCGCAGGACGCACACAGGCTGGGCGAAGAAGAAGCTGAAGACAAACACAGCAGATAACCAAGCACACAAGTTTTCGACCCGTCACAAGAGAGAAAACTACTTCAAGAGCATGCCGCGAGAGTCGACCGAAATTACAGAAGATGCCTGACACCCACCCGTCTGAACATGACTGGCGACCCCCTAGGGGTGGTGGGGGGGTGGGGTACCCTCTCAAGACAGAAATTGGAAAAGCCCAGAGAGATAATCGAAACTACTCAGACCCTCCAGCTCAACCTTCCTGAGCCGCCTCCTCATTGGCTAGTGTGCGCTGATTGAGGCGTCTCATGGCTGTTTCCAGCAACACAGAATTACTGATCAGAACTCCTTGAAGGCTAGTTCGACTGCCTCTCCAACAGAGTCCGCGGATTCAACCCTCCCACCGTCAATCACCGCTCCAGCCATCTTCTCCGCAACTCCTCCTGAGGGTCTGAGCGCTATCACCCTCTTGCCAGCCTTCAGCGCCAAACCAATCTCTGAGAGGGTTCCAGCCCCTCCGTGAACCGCAATCACCACGTCTCCAGACAAGACGTTTATCACGTTCCTACCGTCCCCCATACCTGTCACGATGACAACATCGACATACCGGTTAGCGTCTCTTCCAGACCCGGGCAATATGCCTACTGTGAGACCGTTCCTCTCCTTCGCTCCCTTGCAGACCGCCTCCATGACACCGCCCCTGCCACCTGTTATGAGGACCACTCCTCTGCTCGCGATCGCCCGCCCCAACTCCTCAGCCATCTCACAAACACTCGAAGGAACCTCGCCACCACTCCCAATAACCGTAATCTGCCTCATACGCACAACCTCAACAAACACTCAGCATATGCTTCCAAGAAATCAAACCTGTCCTTCATAATGAATACTTTAAAGCATATCTTCAAACAATTAGGTTCCGACAGATGATAAGAATGAACCTGGCAGAACTCGCAGAGGACATGCCGAACACACGCCTGCTCTACTTGGACGACTCATACCTCAAAGAATCCTCCTGCAACATCCTGAGGGTTGAGCCTGACGACCGAAAGAGCGCATACATACTGCTCGACCAAACAATATTCCATCCAAAGTCAGGCGGACAACCCTCGGACAGAGGAAGAATACTCGGCGACGGATTCGCCTTCGATGTGAAAAAGGTCATGATGACTGGCGAGGTCATAATCCACTGGGGAAAGAATATCCAAGGCACCCCTCAAAGCGGCGCCGCCCGCCTCGAGATAGACTGGGAGTCCAGATACAGATACATGAGGAAGCACACCGCAGCACACCTGTTCGACGGCTGCCTATCAGCAGTCCTGAAGGAGCGCGTCGAGACAACCGACTCATGGGTTGGAGACGACAGCTACATAGGATACCGAGGCGCCTGCCCAGCAACCGAGCAACTTCAGTCCGCCGAAACGATGGAGAACGAACTGATCGGGAAAGGCGCAAATGTCACCTTTCAAATGATGACGAGAGAAGAAGCCTTACTCTCCTCCCCCGGTGCGCCAAACCTCGACAGGCTGCCTGAGAATAAGGACCTCAGAGTCGTGACGATAGAGGGATTCCACGGAATACCGTGCGGAGGAACCCACCTCAAGAACATAAAGGAGATCGGACAATTCAAACTGAAATCTCCCGAGGTCATCAACGGCGGCTTCAGAGTAAACTTCGACGTGATCCCCTGAAAACCCTCCCCACAAACTTGGTCGTCACAATCTCATAGAACTGGCAAGAACACTCTCAAGGCGAATTACCTAAGTGTGCACGTGAGGCCTCTACAGTTGACTGAAAAACTCCTAGTCAACCAGGAGAAATGTACAGGATGCAGGTCCTGCGAGGTCGCATGCTCCTACCATTTGAAGAGAACCTTTCAACCTTCAGTATCAAGAATCAAGGTTGCTTGGAATAGTGAGAATGGCGAGATGAACATTCTCCTGAGTGAAGGATGCGACCTCTGTCAGGGTGAGAATGAATCGCTCTGCGTAAAGTACTGCGCCCCAAAAGCCCTTCTACATCAGAAAGGAGAATACTAGAGAATTGCAGGATCATGGCTGGGTAGGCAAACTCCTCAGGGTCAACCTGACCCACCGTGAAATTTCCATTGACTCGTCAAAACATCTTGTAACGAGATTCATTGGGGGCAGAGGAGTAGGCCAATGGCTACTCTTCAACCATCTAGAGCCTGAGGTTGAACCACTCCACCCGGACAACATAATGGTCTTCGGAACAGGTCCATTGACCGGCACCATGGCTCCAGCCTCCAGAATGAGTCTTGACACAAAGAACGTCTACACAAAAGGAGTATCGTCCTCCAACTGCGGCGGACACATAGGTCCCGAAATCAAATACGCCGGGTTCGACTTCATCATCATTCACGGCTCATCAAATAGCCCAGTATACCTCCTCGTGACGGATGGAGAAGCTGAGGTCAGGGGCGCGTCACATCTGTGGGGAGAGTCGACTTGGAGAACCGAAGACATCCTGAGAGGGGAGTTGGGTGACCGGCACATACGAGTTGCCTCAATTGGAATAGCTGGAGAGAACCTGGCAAAGCCCGCGTGCGTAATCGTTGATAAGGCCCGAGCGGCTGGACGCGGCGGCTCAGGCGCGGTCATGGGCTCAAAGAAGCTGAAAGCGCTGGTCGTCAGGGGCACCGGAGCGGTGAGTGTCGCCGAGCCTGAGAAGTTCATGGATGAAGTCGTAAGAGTCTGGAAGAAGATAGATGCAAGCCAGTCTGTCAACGCCAGGAGAAGAAACGGAACCCGCGCCTTTCTCCCCGGAGCGAACGACCTCGGTCTTTTGGGAGTCAGGAACTTCCAAGACGACTACTGGGACAGTGAAAAGATCGATAAGATAAGGCAGGAGGCACTCAACGAGAAGTATGAGAAGAGGAAGCTCGCCTGCTTCAACTGCCCAGTCTACTGCAGCCACTTCTACAAGATAGATTCCGGCCCCTACGCCGGACTGATGTGTGAAGGCTTCCAAACCAACATCGACTGGGACTTCTCGGCGAAACTAGACATAGACGACCCCGTCTCCCTGATCAAGATCAACGCCCTATGCAATGAGTTCGGACTGGACATCGACAACTCATCAGCCCCAATATCATGGGCCTTTGAGCTATTCGAAAAAGGAATAATCGGCCCAGCTGAAACCGACGGTTTGAAGCTGGAGTGGGGAAATACACAAGCCGTGATCGAGCTCCTCCACAAAATTGCCAGACGAGAAGGATTCGGCAACATACTTGCAGAAGGATCAAGAAGAGCCTCCCAAATAATCGGAAGAGGCTCAGAGAACTACATATCCCACATAAAAGGTCAAGACTCAATCGAAGCCATTAGGTCTGACAAAGGTTGGGCCCTAGGCTGCGTTGTGGCGGCGAGAGGGGGAGGCCATCTCAACGGCGCCTTTCAGTCTCACAGAACCCCGAACGCTGGTGACCCTAATTCCTACGATTCAAAAGCAGAGAATGTCTTCTGGTTTGAGAAGTTCAAAGCAGTCGTCGATATGATGGGAATATGCTATTTCACAACAGTCTGGAGCGACATGGAACTACTAGGCCCAGGCGACCTCGCGCATCTATTCACGGCAGCCACTGGAGTCCAGCTTGGAGGAGGGGAACTGATGGAGGTCGGCCGAAGAGTCCACAATGTGGAGAAGGCCTTCAACACCCTGCACGCCGGCTTCACACGGGCAGACGACTATCCTCCCAAGAGGTTCATGCTAGAACCTGTGAAGACAGGGCCTAACAGAGGAGAGACCCTTGATGAAGAGAAGTGGAGCAGGATGCTAGATCAATATTACCAAATACACGGTTGGGATATTGAGAGTGGACGGCAGACCGCCAAGTGTCTAGATGAACTAGGATTGACCAAGGTCAAACAGAGACTTCTTCAAGCAGATAGACTCGTTGATTGAATACTACAGACATTAAATGCCCCTTGGTGTGGGACGCGGAGATCTAAGCTAACAGTTCCTATTTTCAGAAGAGGTTGCGCCGGTTGAGATTCTATCTCTGAGAGCTAGACTTTCTGGACTTAGCCGCTCGATTTGCAATGAGAACAGCCACGGCCCCAGCCGCTACTCCTCCATCAATATTCACAACAGCCAGCCCGAGCGAGCAAGCCTGAAGCATGGCTGTCAGGGCTCCTAGACCCTTCTCTCCAAACCCATATCCCACAGAGGTTGGAACACCTATTACCGGAACATCAACCAGTCCTGACACGACTGAGGGTAAAGCCCCCTCCCTCCCCGCCACTGCTATGATGACGTCCACATCCTTCTCAATAATCTCTTTTAGTGAAGGGAATAGCCTATGTATCCCAGCTACGCCCACATCATAGGCTGTTAGGACTTCACACCCCATCTCTTCAGCAACAATCTTGGCCTCCTCAGCAACCGGAATATCCGCTGTTCCAGCGGCCAAGATCCCAATCTTGCCCCCAGTCCTCTCAATTCTGAAATCCTTCTTCTTGACGATGACCATCCCAACCCTATCGTCCACATTCAAGACTGAATCGGCTGGAACCGATGTCTTGACAACCTCAATCTGTCTCTTGTCAGCTCGGCTGATTATCACCCTCCCCTTCTCACTCAAAGTCTTAACAGCTATCTTCGACACGTCTTCAGGCGTCTTACCCTCAGCAAGAATGATCTCAGGAATACCTTTCCTGAGTTCTCGATTGACATCAAGCCTAGCTAGATTGCTGACTTCATCAACAGCCAGCATCCTCAGAAGCCTCTCAGCCTCTTCCACCGAGACCAAACCCTTCGACAGTCTCTCCAAGATATCTCTCAACAGTAACACACCAAACAGAACATGAGTTAATCAGCAGACTCGATTTTAGGTTTTTTGAGAAAATTAGTCTTCCTGCTTCATCCTGAATGGGTTGAAGTTTAGAGGGTTACGGTGCAGCCGCACTGATAAAGAGGCCTCTGTATTTCTATAAATTCAGCATCCTGCTGCTATAGCGGTGAAGCTATACGATCAATTCTCTCCTTTAGCCTTTCAAAGGCTTGGGAATAGTCTTCTCTTCGAGAGTTTCATCCATGCTCCCACTTCTGTAGCCTTGAAGATCCATCGTTACATAACAGAATCCTAGATCCTTCAATTTCTGAGCGATCAAATCCAAGAGCTCTGTATTGAAAAGGAGCTTCCTCTCATCCCTGCCAACCTCTACTCTCGCCAAGTTGCCGTGGTCGCGCACCCTAAGTTCTCGGACCTCAACCAATCCTCTTATCGCTCTCTCGGCCTCAGCAACTCTACGAAGCCCCTGCTCAGTTATCTCTCGGCCGTAGGGAAATCGTGAGGATAGACATGCCATGGAGGGTCTGTCTGCTGTGGGAAGGCCAAGCATCTCTGCAAGAGCCCTCACCTCCACCTTCGTCAAGTCAACGTCAGCAAGCGGACTGTATACACCATTCTCAATCAGCGCCACGGCTCCCGGCCTGTGAACCTTCATATCGTCAGCGTTTGTGCCGTCGACTATGGCCTCCAAGTTATGTTCTCCAGCAATCTCCTTCAGCTTCAAGATGAGCTCCTTCTTGCAGTGGTAGCATCTGTCAGGCGGGTTTCTGACAAAATCTGGATTAGAAAGTTCGTTCACCTTAACGACCACATGTCTTATCCCTATCTCCTCGGCTACTCTCTTCGCCTCCTCCAACTCCCCCGGAGGTAAGGTCTTTGAGTCGGCCGTCACCGCTACAGCCCTGTCTCCCACTGCCATCTTGGCGAGTAACGCGACCAGAGAGCTGTCAACACCTCCAGACATGGCGACCAGAATGCTACCCCTCTTCCTAATCTTTTCCAAGACCTCGCTCATTTTTCTGCTCAACTGCTCCCTTTCGGCGTTTCCGACCAAACCTACTTCCTTCATCAGGTCCACTCTGCCTCCATGTTGAACAAACCCGTTACTGTCTTTGAGGTCTTATTCCTCCAAGATAAAACGCGCTAGTACATACCCCAAGCGACATATCTTGAGTGTCACTAGTAAATTGGCGGTTGATGTTGAGTTCTCAACTCAGATATCTTTCTTGACCCAGTATAAACCTACCTAAGTATCTGTGACAGAGGTATTTCGCCCTCTGATGTTCACGCTACTTTCTGGTGATAGAAAGCTTGTAACATCTTCTTTGCGGCAAGAGAGAAGAAAAAGAGAGGACAGTCTCTTCTAATCAGTTCAAAGATGATTACAAAGCCTAGGCGACTTGCTAGTCTTATCTAAATAAACAAAAATGAGAGAAAAAATCAGCTGTAGTCAGTTCTATTGTTTCTTCTTCTCCAACAGATTCTCAGAGGCCTCTTCATGCTGTATTTCTTCTGAAAGTATATGTTGTATCAGGTGGAATGTTCTCACATCTTTCTCGTAGCACGCAGATATCTTCAGGAGAAGACGATTGTACCCCTCGATCGCGCATCCTTCTGCCTCGGCAAGAGCGTTGATCACGCCCTCAATATCTCTCTCGTCCTTTGGAAATACAATCTTCTTGCAGTTTGCAATCTTCTGCAACTCCTCGAGGTCTCTCTCAGGCTCTCCTCCCAACTCGAATATCCTGTCAGCCAGTTCTGACAGATGCTCGAACTCCTCTTTTGAGATTCTTTCTATCTCCTCGGCGACTCCCAGATAGACCGGTCCCTCAATGAAGTCCGCGGCCCAAGTATAGTAGAAGAAAGCTATCCATTCATCAGCATAGAGGCTGTTCAGGTCTTTCAGTAGTCCCTGTATGTCAACCTTGACTATCTCTCTAGCTTTCTTTCCCATAACAAGCACCTCCAGTTGGTTCTAGTTTATATGAATAAAAAACCTTTCTAACTCAGGTTCTGTCCAATCTGGGTTCGGTAAATTTGAGTCATGAATCACGAACATTTCTTAGTTTGGGGTCAAATGAAGGCAGTCAGGGCAGTCAGATTTCAGCATACGCCAACAGAGAAATTGCTGAATCTACTCGAAACCTTCAGATACATGGTTAATGACGCTTTGCAAGATCGGGATCTTCAGCTCCTTGTCATCAGCTGAGAACTCAGTCGGAAAATCCTGACTACTCAAAGCCAGATTAGAGTAATCACTTCCGCTGCTCTGCGCCAAGACATCCGATACGGCCAAGAATGAATCGAGTACTAAGGTTGTCACTAGTATAGTGCAGATAAGTCCTGTTTCCTTAAGGGTCACCACGAAAGTAACCCTTTACAACTGTCTGATTGGCTGGCGATATGAATCTACGCACTCACGTTTCTATGTTTCCTCGGCTAACATTGCTGTTTCATTCTACTCAAGTCTCGGTTCATAGTCTTGCGTTTTGGATTAGTCTTATAACTGGTGAGGGGGATAAACTAGCGGTTGTAGGTGAAGTCCACGTCTCAGCAAGAGTATAAGGGAATAGGAACAAGATTTGGCGCACAACTCATCGATTGGATAGTCTTACTCATAATATACTTCATCATTGGCTATGCGATGTTCGGTAAGACGAGTTGGGAGGTCTCTGGGGAGGCTGCAGTTCCTGTAATAGCGGTTAGCCTATTGGTCTTCCTGCTCTACTTCTCGCTACTGGAAGGCACTGTTGGCGCGACCGTGGGAAAGATGGTTTGCAAGATCAAGGTTGTGAGTGGGGACGGTAGCCCCTGCGGACTGGGTGCTGCTTTCGTCAGGAACATACTAAGAGTCATAGATGCCCTACCCTTCCTGTACCTGATAGGGATCATTCTGATATCTCGCTCACCTAAGAAACAGAGACTGGGAGACAGGGTTGCAAATACAGTCGTTGTGGGTGCAGCCACAGTTGCCGTGCCCCCTGCTTACCCTCCACCACCGCCGGCACCACCTCAACCGGTGACTGAAGGACAAACAAGGTACTGTCCACGTTGCGGCGCGAGGGCTCCGGCGGATGCGGCTTTCTGTGGGGTCTGCGGCGCAGCATTATGAAGCGGACAGACCTGCTCTTGTTCTGACTTCCCTTCTCATTCTTTACAGCAGATGTTCTTGCGTCAGCGTCCGCTTGGCTGGCTAGGCGGACGATGATCATGTAGGGGCTTCTACTGACTCTGCTACCTTAGCCTGCTTCCACAACTTCGGCAGAATACGCTTGTTGGCGTGGCGGGAGCTCCACAGTTCGGACAGAAGCCGGCTGCGGGATACGGAGCTGCCTGAGGTGGTGGAGGAGGGGGCTGTGGCTTTGGCGCCGCCGCTTTTCTTCTTCGCCTGCTTATCACCGCGGCTACTGCCACAAGCAACACGAGTACAGTGATTATGATGCCGATCGTCTGCAGACTGAAGGCTGTTCTCTCAGATACAATTATGTTAGCTGTGACCTTGTAGGATAGCTGGCCGGTGGCATCGGGATCAATGCTTATTGGGGGACTCGACTCGACCAGGTGCTCCTCCATAATCTCTTGAGCTGCGCTCTTTCTCATCATCAATAAACCTCACTATAGTCAAACTTCTAGATTTCGAATTTGGATTGGTTGAATGGCGACGTGAAGAGTGATTATGAACTTGCCAAGACGCTAAGATGACTGTGAACCATTAATAATCCTATTTTCTCCCGGCTAGGACATCGTCAACCGAGGGGAAAGGCGGGTTAGGTCCTGTGGATGTGATCCTGCCTGTTGGACATACAACATAACAGTAGTTGCATACCGAGCATATCGCCGACTTTTCTGGGAAGATCGCGATCTGCCTTGTGACTCCTCTTCCCACAAATCCGATGGCGCTGTCCCAGATAGCTTCAACACAGCGGCGCACGCACAGTCCGCAGAGTATGCATTTTGTCGACTCAATCTGTACCTTTGAACGGAATCGAGAGATGTCAGCGTTGTATTCATCGGCCAATTCACGCATCTTGCCGGCGATATCTTCTCCAACAGTTACGGCGGCCAACTCTATTATGGTCTTTCTTATCTTATCGATCTTGGGGGATCTCGTCCTGACTTTCAGGCCTTCTTCGACTGGGTAACAGCAGGCGGCTACTATGCGGGATCCTCCTCTTCTCTCGACCTCTACACTGCAAATTCGGCAGGCACCATAAGGCTCCAATTCCTCATAATGGCAGAGTGTCGGTATCTCAACACCCAACTTCTTCGCGGCCTCCAAAATCGTCATACCCTCAGTCGCCTCAACCTCTTTATCATCGATCCTTAAGGTAATGGTCTTCACCATTCTAACCACCTCTCTTTCGAATCGGTCTCATGCCTTTCGGTGGAGGTGAAGGGACCGGTTCTCCCGAAAGCTTCTTCACCGAATCGAAACTGCAGACCTCATAGCACACACCGCATTTTGTGCATCTTTCTTGGTCGATCCAGTGGACCTTGTCCTTTTCGCCTTGAATGGCTTCTGCGGGGCATTCTCTTAGACAGATGAGGCAGGCTTGACATTTCTTTGGGTCAATGCAATATTTCGTCAGAGCCTTACAGGCTTTGGCTGGGCAACGTTTCTCCTTCAGATGTTGTTCCCACTCATCTCTGAAGTACTTCAGGGATGTGAGAACTGGATTTGCAGCGTTTGTACCCAGAGCGCAGAGGGAAGCATCCCGCATCGTTTCAGCCACATCCTCAATAATCTGCATATCTTCTCTCGTGCCTTCTCCCTCACAGATGGTGTTTAGGGTCTTAGAGAGGACCCTCAATCCCTCACGGCAGGGAATACACTTCCCACACGATTCGTCAAGGAGGAAATCCACAAAATATCCAGCCGCATCTACCATGCAGGTGTCTTCGTCCATAACCACCGCCCCACCCATCATTGAGCCGACATTGGCTACTTCGTCAAAGTCTACTTGAAGGTCAAGATACTGCTCAGGGATGAATCCTCCAGAGGGGCCGCCTATCTGCACTGCCTTGAATCTCTTTCCGCCTCTGATTCCTCCACCCACCTTGTAGATTACGTCTCGAAGGGTTGTCCCCATCGGCACCTCCACTAAACCTGTGTTGTTTATCTTCCCTGCAAGTGAGAAGATCGCGGTTCCGCTGCTGCACTTGGTTCCAATGCTCCTAAACCAGTCTGAACCTTTGAGAATTATGAGGGGGACGTTGGCCCATGTCTTTACGTTATTGAGGCAGCTTGGTCTACCTCGGATGCCCTTGACTGCTGTGTGAATATATTTTGGCCTGGGTTCACCAATATTTCCCTCGATGGCTGTCATGAGGGCGCTGGACTCTCCGGAGACGAAGGCTCCGGCACCCTTGTGAACAGTGACCTTGAAGCTGAATCCTGACCTCAGAATGTTCTCGCCGAGCAACCCATACTCTTCGGCCTGCCTTATTGCTTTGGAAATGTTTTCCACGGCTAGGCCGTACTCGTCTTTGACGTAGATGTAGCCTTCATGTGATCCGATCGCGTAGCCGCCTATGATGAGTCCTTCAAGGATACTGTGGGGGTTGGCCTCCATAAGCGACCTGTCCATGAAAGATCCGGGGTCACCCTCAGAACAGTTGGCTATGACGTACTTCGGTTCTTCTGTGGCTTTCCGGCTGGTCTCCCATTTCAGCCATGTTGGAAATCCACCTCCACCCCTACCCCGCAGGTTTGCGTCCTTAACCTCATCAATAACCTGTTGAGGCGTCATCTTGAATAGGGCCTTTACGAGGCCATCGTATCCATCCAGGGCGATGTAGTCTTCGATCTTCTTTGGGTCTATCTTCGAGTTACATTCAAGGAGTGTTCTGAGCTGGTATTTGTAGAAGGGTATCTCCTTAAGCCTCTGGGCCCTTCTACCGGTGACCGGGTCCTTATAGAGTAGTCTCTTCACAACCTGTTTTTTATCGATACTTTTAGAGAGTATTTCCGGGACATCGTCAGGTCTGACTTTGAAGTAGCAGATCTCGTCAGGATAGATAGTCACTATTGGGGCCTGCTCACAGAAGCCTAGACACCCTGTCTGCTTGATCTCCACCTTATCCTTCTGTCCCTGCTTCTCCAGCTCGGCCTTAAAAGCATCTAGAACCCGAGAAGCCCCGAGCGCTACGCAACCCGCGCTGGCACAGACTGAGATCATGGGTTTGCCGGTCTTTCTCTTGGCTCTGATTCTTTGACGAAGGTTTTCAATTTCTTTGGGTGAACTCAGGGGCTTGACGGCTTCCAAGACAAGTCCCCTACTCATACTTGGACAGAATTCTCTCCACGTCCGGTAGCCTCAGGTTCCCATAATGTTCGTCGTCAACGGTCATGACGGGACCTAGAGCGCAGCAACCTGCACACTTGGTCGTCTCAAGGCTGAATCTACCGTCTGGGGTGCTTTGGTCCTTCTCTATCTTGAGAGTCCTCTGGATCTTATCGAGAACCATCGGTGCGCCTCTGACTTTGCATGAGGTTCCCATACAGACTCTGATTAGGTGTCTACCTCTGGGAGCTAGAGGAAAAGCCTTGTAGAAGGTTGCGATCTGGTAGACTTGGCTGAGTGGAACCCTCAGCTGTTTGCTTACTTCTGACACCATTTCCCTCGGGAGCCAGCCGAAACTTCTCTGTAGTCTTAGAAGGGTCTGAATTAGCATGTTCTTGCCGTATCCGAATTCTTCTATCACCCTGTTTACTGTTCCAGCGACCCCAAGCAATTTTGTGGGCTGTTTCTCCGTCAGGAGATTCCTTCTTAGCTCCAGACTCAACTTTCTCCGACCTACCTCGCGGGCTTTGTCTTCAGGAAGCTTGACCTTGTATCGACAACGGGGGCAGGTAGCGTAATACTCGTTGTCACCTCGATAATCCCACCTGTATCCGCAGTGTTGGCACTTCAACTCGACCATACTACCTACCTACCTACCTACTAACTTTTGACTGCATATTTGAAGCCTTCGTACATGCTATCTTCTGCTATAGCACAACATTACGGTATACTCTCAGGCTGTGGGTACGGAGCCAGTTGCGTCTGCAAACTCGATAACATGAGCAGCTGCCTTGGAATTCGACATGTTTCATGCTTTTATACGGGAGATTCTCAACCGCTATTGTCGGATAGTAATTGTCGAAGACGGAAGTGGGTATTGGCATAGTCGGCTTAGGATTCGTCGGCGAGAAGGCTCATCTGCCGGCTTTCCGGTCTATTCCAGGAGCAAGGCTTGCTGCGGTGGCCGACATCGATGTGGAACGAACCAGGAGAGCGGCTGAGAAGTTCAAGCTCGAATCTGTCTATTCCAGCCATAAAGATCTCTTAAGGGATCCTAATGTGGACGCTGTTGTCGTATCGGTTCCTACGTTTCTTCACCGCGAGATCGCGTTGGATGCGGTGAGGGCAGGTCGGCACGTTCTGTGCGAGATGCCCCTAGCCCCAACCTTGAGGGAGGCTCAAGAAATGGTTGACGAGGCTAAGAGGGCCCGTGTAATTCTTATGCCAAGCCTGAACTTCAGGTTTACACCGAACTATCTCAAAGCGAAGGAGCTGATCGAGAAAGGCTCGATCGGTACTCCGGCAGCAGCGTTCTATAGAGAGTTCATAGCCGCCGAGGTCTTGGCGCAACAATGGCCTCCCAACTCTTGGGCTTGGGATGAGAAGAAGAGTGGAGGAGGACCCGCGTTCACATTATCGATCTGGTCGATAGATCTCTTACGGTGGCTTCTTCAAGCTGATATAGTGAATGTTCACTCCGCCTCAAGAGATGTTCTCCTACAAGAGCTGGGCGGGACCAAAGGATACAACTCTTTGACAGTCCTTGAATTCTCAAGCGGAGCAGTCGCAACATTGCAGTTCAGTGGACTCGTCAGACCTGCAATGAGTACAAGTAGGCTGGAGGTCTTGGGAGGCAATATGAACAGCATTGTGGCAACAGGAAACGACATTCTAACTCTCTACAGCACCAACCCGGACAAACAGGAGTGGATCTTCAAGGAGAAAGGACCTAGAGTCTGGGGGCACTATCAGGAAGACGAACACTTTGTAATGTCGATTCTACAATATAAGGAACCCAACATCACAGGAGAGGACGCGTTAAGAGCTCAAGAGACAGCCACAAACATCCTGAAAGGAAAACGGAATATTTGAGTCCTCCACAGAAAGATTCAGATCTTCGGACTAACTCTCGATGCAATTTAGAGATGAGTGGAGTCGTTGGGAGATCTCTCCGCAATTCAGTAGGTCGGCTGCCCTTCCTTGAGCAGCAGCATGAACTGAAAGATTTCGATAAGATCCTTGAAGAATTCAAGGTCTAGGTATGCCTCAGCGCGAATGCTTGCGAACATAGAAACCACTGCGGAAAATGAATACAGATATGCAGAGTAACAGAGAACCGCAGAAAGCTAGTAGTCTTCACAAATGATTTTAGGAAAAGAACTATCTGAAGGCAACTACGAAGTTGGAAGCATGAATGAATTGAATGATACCAGCCTCTTAACGAGCAAACATCCATACTTGACCCTATTTTCTCTTGGCATGTTTATTCGTGGGATTCCAGAGGTAATTGTAGAAAAGTATCCTGTGGGATACGATACGACTGCACACTATCTCTTCAACATCCTTAACTACGACAAGATGGGCGTGGTAGAGATGCTCAGACAGGCGCCTTTATTCTACTTGATATCGTATGCCTCGATTCAGTTGCCGGGAGTCGATGTCCTCTCATATCTCAAGGCGGCAGGGCCTCTTCTATATGGAGCGTTATGTGCATCCTTCTACTTCTTCTTGAGAAAAGGACTGGGATGGAAGGAGAAGAACGCCTTCGTTAGTACTTTACTTTTCACGCTTCAGCTCGTAGCTCTAAGGTTATCGTGGGATATGTTCAGACTTGAGTTAGGCTTGGCACTTATGTTCCTCACACTGGGTCTGATAGTCAAACGATTCTCAGGAAGCAGTTATTTGGTTGCCTCTCTTGCTGTTCTTGTGGTGTTGGCGCATCAAATCGCCACCTTGATGCTGTTCTTTTCCGCAATCTGGATTATCTCACGTGAGATTAGGTCGAGAGCAAGGATTCTCCCTATCCTGATTCCACTTCTCCCTGCTGGTATTCTCTTCACAACAGTTCTATACATAACTTACTTAGTTCCAGCGGCTCAAGACCCAAGGATCTTAAACGTAGGTCCGACCGGATATTTTCTCAGCTACTTTGCAATAGATCCTAGACTCTCAGAAGGGTCATACTTTGTAGTGGCCAGAAACATTGGGATGCTAATGATATTTTGCTATGGTCTGATTTTCCCCTTCATAATCAAAGGTTTCAAAAGAAATGAAATATTGGATCCTATGCTAGTCATCGTTTCAATAGGTTCTTTCAGTCCACTAATAGTACCTTTCATATCTCTGCCTGCAGTATACTGGCGCTGGATATTTCTCCTGATAATACCGTTCGCTGCGTATGCCGGTTGCGGTCTACTAAAGCTCAGTAGGCTTTGGCGAAGGCGAGCAACTGGCATGTGGCTTCTATTCCTGTTCTTCACTAGCTTGTCGCTTGGATATGCCAGTGGTGCTCTCCCCCTCCGCAGCATGTACTTCAGCCTGACAGGAAAGACGCCACATGCTCCGAGCCCCGGCGAGACTAGTATCGGCGCGATAGAGTCTGTAAATACCTACGTCCCCGCAAGCCTAGTAGCTTCATCGACGAGCGTCGGCGACGTCACCGCCGTTATAGATGATTGCATAGAGTCTCTAGATTGGCTGGACCGGAATGCCCCAGAAAATTCATGTCTGCTAACCGAGGAGAGATTCACATCTTGGGCTAGGCTTCATACATCTGAGAGGATTAAGCTGGCAATCTACTCGGGGCTGACCCCAGTAGACAATATCCTCGAAAGAATACGAACCCAAGAATTCTCACATATATACTTCATATGGTACTCCGATGTTCCAATAGAGAACTTCGAAGAAGTCCGTAGACATGGCGGGATAAGCATCTACGAGTATGCAAGTACGTAGAGGCTTTGTTGGGCTGAGGTCTGCTTTCAAAATGTATGACACTATTGACAATGTTGAGCGTCCTTCAAGAGCATTTGCGAGGAAATTTGGTCTGACCTACCCATTTTGTAAGAATACTCTCAACTAGATCTAGTTTTGAACAGGATGCGCTAACGGATCCTTGCTAATGCGTGTCGGCTCAGGCCTTCTCTAGGCCGACTGCATAGTACTCCAGCTCGCTTGCATACTCATTGGGGTCATAGACCCTTCTTCCATCGATCAATATCGGTCTGCGCATTCTCGCCTTGAAGTCTTCTGGACGTATACTCTTGAACTCATCCCATTCGGTGACGAGTACGCAACAATCCACGTCCTTAATGCATTCGTCAGCAGACTTGGCGAAAAGGATCTTTTCTCCGAAAATCTTCTTCGCGTTGTCCATGGCCGCCGGGTCATATGCACGAATCTTAGCGCCCTCCTGCAAGAATCTGTCAACGATTTTTACCGACACGGCCTCCCGGATGTCGTCCGTGTTTGGTTTGAACGCCAAGCCAAGGATGGCTATCTGCTTGTCCTTAAGACCGCCGAGCGCCTTCTTTGCCTTATCAACTGCGAAGATTGGTTGGCGTTCATTGATTCGCAAGGCGGCCTCGATCATAGGCAAGTCTACAACCAAGTCTCGTGCGAAGGCAAGGATCGCTCTCAAATCTTTGGGAAAGCAACTTCCACCCCACCCCAGTCCCGCCTTTAAGAACAGAGGAGATACCCTAGGATCCAGACCTATCCCTTCCGCGATGACTTCAACATCTCCCCCACGTATTTTCTCACACAGGTTGGCTATGGAATTCATGAAGCTGATTTTGGCTGCTAGGAAGGAGTTGTTCGCATACTTGATTAATTCCGCGTTTGCCAGATTTGTTCTGATCAATCTTGGCATCTCAGCCGGGTATAATTGGTGGTAGAAATCTTCCAGTACGTCCCCTGATTTATCGTCAAATTGACCAATCACTATTCTATCTGGCTTCAGCATGTCTTTCACGGCTGAGCCTTCACTCAGGAATTCAGGGTTTGAGCATAAGCCAAAGTCTTTTCCGCAAGACTTTCCAGAGGACTTTTCCAAAATGGGTTTGACTGTCTGTTCACATGTTCCTGGGACGACTGTTGAACGTATAACCACAAGGTGATACTGTTCGATCCCTCTAAGCACTCTTCCTATCGACTCTGACGAGGACCTTATCTGCTCCAGACCTATTGAACCATCGGGCTGACTTGGTGTTCCAACCGTGACGAATGTGATGTTGGAGTTTCCCAGAGCGTCTTCTAGGCTTTCCGTTGCTTTGAGTGTTCCGGCCTTCAAGCCCTTCGTGAGCAACTCTTCTAGGAGTGGCTCATGGATTGGCGATTTTCCAGCGTTTATGACAGCTATCTTCTCGCTGTCTACGTCTACACCTATGACTTCAAAACCTCGTTCCGGAAGGCAGGCCGCCATAGTCAAGCCTACGTAGCCGAGGCCTAGGACTGTGACTTTATGCATTCTTCTCTATAACCTGCCTCTTCTTGAAAACCAGGAGGCCGTTCGCCTCAAACCTTCATCAAGCGTTATCTCAGGTTGCCAACTCAAGATCTTCTTTGCTTTGGATATGTCTGGGCATCTTCTTCTTGGATCATCCTGTGGCATGGGTTGAAATGTTATTCTCGATTCGCTCCTGAGGAGAGCCTTGATCTTCTTGGCTAGTTCAAGTATACTGATCTCTTCTGAATTTCCTATATTGAAGACCTCGCTGCGCGCACCATCATTCGTCAGGGCATACAATATCGCTCTGATAGTATCTGTTACGTAACAGAAGGATCTTGTGTGGGAACCGTCACCGTATACCGTTATGTCACGACCTTCAGTTGCTTGCGTTATGAACCTTGAGACGGCACGTCCGTAGAGGCCCTCAGACCTGAGCCTAGGACCATACGTGTTGAATATCCGAACGATTCGGACATCGAGGCCGTATTTTCTCTCGTAAGCTTTGGATAATGCTTCGCTGAATCTTTTACTCTCGTCGTATGGTGATCGCGGCCCTATAGGATTTACATTTCCCCAATAGCTTTCAGGGGTCGGAATGATCTTTGCATCCCCATAAATCTCTGAGGTTGACGTGAAAAGGAATATAGCCTCATGCTTTCTAGCAATTTCTAGCGTCTTCAGTGTTCCCATGGAGTTTGCCCTCAGGGTCTCTACTGGATGAGCCTGATAGTCTTCTGGGGAGGCTCTGCTGGCAAGGTGGATTACAAATTTGAACCTGTCACGTGAGACTCTTAGTTCCTCGATGTCGCTGCGTATGAATCTGAATTTACGTGATTTCTTAAGGTGTTCTATGTTACTGAAAGAGCCTGAGGAAAGATTGTCGACGCAAGATAGGCTGGCGTTCATCTTGACTAGTGCGTCGGAAAGCCAGCTTCCGAGAAAGCCGGCACCTCCTGTTATCAGAATTTTCTCGCCACTGAAGGGCTTGGCCTCAGAAGCTCTACAAGCATTTTCCAGATCCTTGAGGATTATTTCGTCAAGCATTGATCGTGACCAGACTCTTTACGTGGGCAGTCCAGATTTTCCCGTGGCGTAATCGTAGGAGGTTTTCAGCGCATCCCAATACATTTCGGGATCGCCAATGTCGAGTCTGATTTCATCAGGTCTCAGCTTAGTTGCGTAGACCTTCGATCCCCACTCTATCAGAGTCTGCATGGCATCGGTCAACTGTATCTCGCCGCTCTTCCCGGGGCCAGTCTTTTCTAGGGCCTTGAATATCACAGGGTCAAATATGTAGACTGGCATTATGGCCAGGTTGGATGTGGGCCTTTCGGGTTTCTCTACCAAGCTCACGACCTTCAGCGAGTTTCCATCCGCCTTCTCAACTTCCGCAACACCGTACTGCCTGGGGTCTTCAACTTCCTGGAGTAGGAGCATGACCTCTGCATCCAATCTCTTGTACTCACTCATTAGTTGCTGTAGATGGGCGTCACCCTTCGATATTATGTAGGTGTCACCTGCATGAACTAGGAATCTCTCATTGCCAATGAGGGGTCTGCTCCTCAGTACCGCGTCGCCGAACCCCTTCGGCTCGGGCTGATTCACCCAGACTATCTTTGACCTCTCCAACCTGTTGTAGAAACTCACCAGGTCAGAAGCCGATATATCCTTGCCTTTGTCTTTCAGCATATTCAGATAGCCTTGGTCTTGAGTGAAGTGGTCTTCGATGGCCCTTTTTCCCCGGCCTATTATGAAGCAGAATTCCGCTATGCCGAAGTCATATAGATTTTCAAAGATCAGCTGTACAAGCGGTTTGAGACATACCTGACCGTTCGGTCCATTGGCGAAGACTGGAAGCATCTCCTTTGGCTGTTCTTTCGTGGTTGGCGTAAGCCTAGTCCCCAGACCCGCCACGGGAATTACGGCCTTACTGATCACTATGCAACACTCCATCTATCGAGTGTCTGTTCTCACATTTCAGAATTCATATAACCTTACAAGCGCTATGGCCGATAATACCTATTTAAATTAGTGGAGAATAAGATTCATTCCAGATGCGGCTATCGTTTCGATGGGTCACGGAACCAAATGCACTACAGCCCTTAATAGCTTCAGTCTTCACAGACTCCATATATACGCTACTGGTACTTTCCTATTTCATAACAGGCTTGAGTCTTCGATAGCGATGTCTTAGGCGCCAGGCTATGAGTTGGAAACGTGGGATTTACGGATCCTTGGATGCTGATGCTTTAGGAGCATACAAGAAATTGGGAATCGACGCCGTCTTCTTCGATAGCGCATCAAAGGAGGAAGTGAAGCAGGCCAAGGACGAGGGGTTCAAAATCTACGTAGCCGTATGGGCTTTCAGAGCCTCTATCGAAGAATTCGGTGTTGAGGATGTTTATGGTGGCAGGAGTCTCTGGGCGGGAGCTGGATGTCCAAATAATCCGGCCGTCAGGGAAAATTACATGTTACGCATCAAGAAGGCTTTAGCGAGCCTTGATGTCGACGGAATAGTCTTGGACGGTGTTCGTTTTCCTTCACCTGGGAGCGGGCGCTCATCATTTCTGACATGCTTCTGCAAGCATTGCTGCAGGAAGGCTGAGACCCTCGGTTATGAGTTGTCTAGAATAAGGAGATTCCTAGGAGGTCCCCAGGACCCCATGGCTTTCTTTAAGACCCTCGACCGCTCAAGCCCTCTAGTTGAGTGGTTGGATTTTCGCTGTGATTCTATAACAGAGCATGTGAAGCATGTCAGGGAACATGTTGGCGCCTCATATCCAGAAGCCGAGGTTGGAGCAGCCGTCTTTACACCTAGCTTAGCTACCCTAGCAGGTCAAAGATATGTTGAGCTAGGCTCGATTCTTGATTTTGTTCAGTCGATGATCTATAGTAAGGGCGAAGGATTGGCTTGCATAAATTTTGAACTGGCTAAGCTTGTTGAAGGATTCTCTATCGTTGAGCAACGAACTCCTGCCCTGCAGAATATCTACCAGAATCTCGGTTACTTATCGTTCAATCCCCCCTCAGACACAAAGTCACTTATCGAACTAGGTCTTCCTGCAGACGTCATAGGTATAGAGGCTAAGAAAGCAAAAGGTTTAGTCGGCGCAAACAAAGCTAGATTTACGCCAATAATCTTCATACTTGGAAGCGGCAAAGAAGAGTTTAGAAAAGCTGAGGAACAAGTCATAGATGCAAGTCCTGATGGCGTGGTGTACTTCTCGTACCATGAAGGCTTGGAGAAAATCCTTGATGGAAGAAACTGAACCTTTGGCCTCTGCAGTAGTTTCATGTGGGAAGATTGCGCATACGCCAGAGAATGTATTGCACGTAGCGCGCTAGATGAAATGGACATGGGAATAGAATATTAGAAGCGTCTTGTCAGTGATACATTAGATGAAGATAGGAGTCTTCGCAGACACCCACATCGGCAGGTGCGTACCCAGGGCAATAGGTGAGCTCAGAAGGCAAGCGTACAGACATGCCTTCACTCAAGCCATCGATGTCTTCATCCAAGAAGGAATAGACTACCTGATCCATGCAGGCGACATGTTTGAGAAACGCAGCATGACCCCAGAAGACAGCGTCTTTGTCAAGGATGAGCTGCAACGCTTAGTTGACTCGATTCGTAATGCACATGGCAAGGATGTGGTTATGTTTGCGGTTAGGGGGAATCATGATGGAACGCCTGAGAGCAACGCTCTAGACTACATCAAGCATCCGTTAGCCAAATACCTAAAGATCGTCGGCGACGGCACCCTTCAGGGAAGAGACGAAGCTCAGGTTCTCGACGACCTGTGCATAGTGGGAGTAGCCTATCACCCCTACATATCCAGACGATTCGAAAACGTAAGATCAATAGTCAAGAGTAGCTTTGCAGAGAAGAGTGGACTGAAACTGCTCGTAATCCACAACTTCATCGAAGGGTATCACCAGATTCCCCCAGGAGTTCCTCCACACAGCTTCCTGACTCCCGAGGTGCTAAGAGACCTAGGGGCAGATGTTGTCGTAGCGGGCCATTACCATCCACGGAAGGAACCGAGAGACGAGGACGGAACAATACTCCTCACCCCAGGCGCCACAGAGGCCGTGGACCTATCTGATGAAGGCTCCTACGGCGTCCACATTCTTGAAGGAAAGGAACCAATCCGATTCATTCCGATCATGCCACTACATGAAATCCATAACATCAAAGTAGTCTCCCAAGAAGCTGTGAAGCCCACGAGTTGGTTCATCAACAAAGCGTCAAAAGAAGCCCGCGCCTACGCATCAAGCGTTCAGGCAAGAGAAGTCGAGGGCATACTCCGACTGGTGCTAATCGGCCTGACAGACGAAGACCCATACAGTATAGAGCAGACCCTCACGCCAGAGTTTGCCAAGATAAGGAGGGCCTCACCTAGATTGTTGCATGTGGAGCTCGTCAACCGGGTGGATAACATTCAGCAAATCTCTGTCCTGCCAACTCTAGGCGGAGGCGAGGAATTGACCTTGGAGATCCTTAGGCCGCTGGGCGGGTTGGCTCCGGACGCGATGAAGATAGTTGAGGGAGTACGTATGGCGCTCGATGAGAGGGCTAGCCAAACGACAGGACTACTTACGGGCTCGGACAGGGCAACCTTCGTCTCCAAATGGGTTGACGTCCTTGAAAAGGTGACAGACCGGGATTGAGCGTCATCATCGAAGAATTGAAGCTTAAGAACTTCGAGGGCTACAAGGAGGCGGAGCTGAAGTTTTACGAAGGCCTCAACCTCATAAGAGGGAGAAACTCAACCGGCAAGAGTACACTTCTGGACGGCCTAGTCTTCGCCCTCTTTGGCGAAGCTCTTGATGTAAAACCTAGGCTTCTAGTTTCAAGATTGCCCGGTTCAAGAGTGATGTCGACATACATCAAGTTTCGAAGTCCTCTAACCCGTGATGTGGTTGAGGTTGAGAGAAAAGGAAGGCTTGACAGTAAGGGAGCCTACAGAACAGAGGAGAGGAAGCTCCAGATCAACGGCGACGAAGTGCAGACTGAGAGCGATGGGCACCTTCGGGCCAGAATCGTCGAGCTGATGGGAATAAGCCTGAGAAAATTTCTCAACCTGGTATATGTCAAGCAGGATAAGCTGATAGCGATCCTTGAACCCCCAAAAGAGCAGATGGACTCCGTGATTGGGATCACCATGCTTAGGGAGCTACGTGAACAGACAGACGAAGCGAGGAAGCACCTGGAAGTGTATGATGGCAAAGACGCTGCCACTGAGGCGCGGAGCCTCGAGGGCCGCGTCATACCCAACCTGATGTCTGATCTCGGGTTGGTCAAGAATGACATTGATTCATTACGGATGGAAGTTCAGAGGCTTGAGGACCTAGTCTGGAAAGGTGAGTCTCCAGAATTGACGGAGCTACTGGAGCAGATCCAGGAGAAAGAGGAAACAGAGAGGAAGATGGCGGAACTCGATGTGAGAGTCCGAGAACTTCTAAGAAAATCCGAGTGCTCCTCACCCGATGAACTTGAACTGAAGACCAGCAGCTGGAGGAAGCGACTGGAAGATCTGAAGTCGACGAAGAGTGTCGCGGCCGAAAAAGTAGAGGTTTTCCTGAACGCTTGGTCAACATTCAAGGGCCAAGCAGATGTGCTTGAGGACCAGATCAAAGAGCACAAATCGCTTCTCCAAAGGGAGGTCTCGAAATGTCCGACATGCGGCCAAGACCTCAACTCCGCAATTCTTCAGAAAATGCTGGAGGAAGATTCAGCTCGGCTGGAAGAATCAAGATCCAGTGAGTCACGAGCCAGGGAGACATATGAAAAGAAGAAGTCAGACCTCGACCAGCTTAACGAAGAGATTGTCAATACAGAGAACATCGTCCAGACCCTGAACTTGACCAAGGATGACCTGAAGAGGTACCTAGACTCAGCCGGTGAAATCTACAGAACACGTGAGCGGCTACATCTAAGGATCCGTGACACCCTAGGCAGGCTGGGCTTATCCCTCGAGCCGGAGGACTCTGAACTCAAGGTTAAGGTAGCCCAACAACTTCCAATACACCCTGAAGAACTAGCCAAGAAGAGAAAAGACCTTGATGAGAAACAAAAGGTGCTGCAGGAGAAAATTAGCCGCATGAGGGAACTCGAGGGAGAAATGGAGTCATCGAAAGAGTTGCTCGCCAAACTGAAGCTGAGAGTCGATAGAGCAAAACTGACACGCAGTCTCTCGCAAAGATTTGACCAGGGGGTGGAAGAAATGAGGAAAGAGTTCCTGAGGCGTATCGAGTGGAGGGCCCTGGAATACTACAAGACAATGACTGACCAACATGTCTACAGCGCAATCACCATAGACCCAGACGAATACACCGTATGGGTTCGCCCAAAAGGACTGGCGGAACCTATTCCGGCAACACGGGTTGGAGGAGGCCATCAGAGTCTCCTAGCCCTTTCAGTGCGCCTGGCCTTGCTTGACGCACTAGGCTTCCGGTCCCTCCTCATCCTCGATGAGCCGACTTACGGGGTCGACGCTGAAAATCTGCCACAGCTTGCAAGCCATATAGGCGAGGCTTCCAGACAACTCTCACAGATGATCCTAGTTACTCACCACAACATCTGCGATGAAGAAGCCTCAAATATTATTGATGTGACGATACGAGAGGACGGAGCATCCAGCGCAGAAGTCAGACTGTGATTGTGAGAGCGCGCTAGAGGACTTTCTATCTCTGAACTAGCCAGCGCGCGTTACACTACATGATGGGCGACAGAGCCTGAGAATGCCCTCTCATACTCGGGTGGGCTTTAACTGAACCAAGCTCAGAGAGTGGCGCCGGGAGTGGGATTTGAACCCACGAGGCCCGTAAGGACCACAGGCTCTCAAGCCCGTCTCCAGGCATGGGCTTCTTTGTGAAACTGCCCCGTACCAGGCTCGGGAATCCCGGCTTAAACATTCGTGGTTTGCAGTCCAGCTTAAAGCTGTTATTATGTCGATCTCTGTCTGCTTTTCCATTCTCTGGGGTATGTCCCAGGCCTCATGATGACTCTCTTCGTCTTTGCAACTATACCTTTTTCGGCCTCTAGGATACTTTCCGTGGTGAGCTGAGACTCTGCAAGAGCTACGGCCTCACCTTTCAGTGTGAAGATCGCAACAGGGCTCCTCGGTCTTATTTCCGTCTCTAAACTGACTATTCCGGGAACCGCAAGTTCGGCTCCGTGGCAGATCGCGTCGACGGCGGAGTCTCGAATATAGATCTTTGGTATGTACTCGAAGGCTTCCTCGACTGGCCTCACCACTTTCCTCAACCCTTCTTCGCGGCCCTCCTCGACGTGAATCCTCTTTGCCTCCTGAAGCTCGTGGAGTGTGTAGTTGTTCTCGTCCTCTGTGAAGGGTCCAGCTCTGGTTCTCCTCAACTCCCTCATGTGGGCTCCGCAGCCTACGGCCTCGCCTATGTCTGAGCAGAGTTTCCTGATGTATGTTCCGGCTTGGCAGGCTACTCTGAAGAGGACTCTTCTCCCATCGATCTCGAGGAGGTTTATCGCGTATATTGTCCTCTTCCTGACTTCTCTCTTCACGGACGCTCTGAGGGGGGGCTTCTGGTAGATTTCGCCGGTGAAGTCTCTAAGGATCGACCTTATGTCCTGTTCGGCAACGTCGCTGTGGAGCTGCATCAGACAGACATATTCCTTTCCCGAGAGGAGGAATGCTTGGATGGCCTTAGTCGCGTCCTCAAGTGCGACTGGGAGTACGCCTGTGACCATCGGGTCTCCCCGGCGCCTCGGCCTCTAGGGTTCCACCGTGGCCGGCGTGTGACACTCCAAGAATCCTCTTCACCCGGCCACGACCTCGTGGCTTGAAGGGTTTGGAGGCTTGTCCAGGTTTATTATTCCTAGTCTGATATGTTCCTCAATAGACCTCTCCAAGGGTTTCTTTCCAAACTGCACATTGGTGTCTACCTGAGTCAGGATCCTCAGCTCTCTCTTCACGTTCCAGACTGGAGCTTTTTCCTTCATGAACCTTCAGTCCATTGGATTGTGCAGGCCTCAGAATTAAGTAGTGCTCATATTCTGTCTGCTGTATTTCAGGGTGGTTTGCGTCTGCCGTCAGCCTTGGGTTTGGGGGTTTGAACCTTGCTCTTCTCTAGAGCCCGCATCACTTCCTCGTCAGTCGAACCCTTCTTTATGTCAACCTTCTCTTCCGTCTGGTCGAGATGTGTGATGTTGACCCTTCTCCTCTTCACACCGGTTATCTTCTGTGGCCCTGTGACTAGGACGAAGTTCTTGTCCATTGAGTCGACGACGACGCATCTTCTCCCCTTCTCTCTCCCAAGGTTCTTGACGCAGACCCTTCCAACCTCAAGTGTCGGCATCTATCTATCCCTTTTCTTTCTGATTTCGCCAATGTAGTCGCCGACTATCTTCTTAAGAATTTTCGTCATCTCCTCAAGCGGGTAGAGGTTTGTGTCGACTATCAAGTCGTATATTGAGGGGTCCGCCACATCTATCCCGTAGTATCTTCTGTAGCGTTCCCTCTCAACCTCCTCTCTGCCCAGAGTCTGCTTCTCAGCCTCCTCGAGGCTGAGGTTCTCTCTCTCAGCGACTCTGCGCAGCCTCACCTCTTTTGGGACTATCAGAAGTATCTTCAGGTCGGCTTTGTCCTGTGCCATCCAAGCTGCAAGTTGGCCGTCTAGGACAACGTCTCCTTTGGAGGCTTCCTCTTTCATCTTCTCGTCTATCTCCCTATCTATCGTCGGGTCTGACTCGGCGACGTTATTTAGATCGTCCAGTTTCAAGTTCCTTCGCTCAGCCATCTCTCTGAAGGTCTCTCCGGCTGAGACGTGTCTGAGCCCAAATTGTTCGGAGAGGGCTCTTGCATATGTTGTCTTCCCCGTTCCGTGCAGCCCGCCTACTGTAATCACTAGGCCCATCAACCTCACCATGATTTTTCTGAATCAAAGGTTTCAGGTTGAGAGGTTTGTCACATCTCAGGGTTGACGCCTAGGAGTCTTGAGAGGGGGAGGCTCAGCGCGAGTGAGCAGACTATGTACCAGGTTACGAAGGGCAAATCGTTGCCCAGTAGGAATGGGAATGTGAATGGTGAGACGGCTACCGCGCTGTTCTTGAAGAAGCTGCTCAGAACATAGAAGATTATCCAGAACGGCCCGAGGTACATGAAGCTAACCTTCATCCTATCCCACATCGCCTTGCTCTGGAGTTGCATGACCGCCTTCTGCTTCTTCATCGCCTTTGCCATCAATTGTTTGTTGTTCGTCTTTCTGGCCTCGTCAAAATCTTTCCTCCAAGCCTTAACCTCCTCCATGACGGACTTCATCCTCTCCACATCGACGAGGAGGCGGTTTGCCAAGTTTGTCGTGAGCGAAAGGGCAAGTGCCACTGCGAGTACGAATATTGTTGAGTAAGGCCTCACACCATATGGCTCCAGAGACATCATCAGCCAGGACCAGACTTCCTCAAACAAGCTCTCAACTTACCTCCTTGACTAGGTCAAGAATCTTCTTGGCTGCCTCATGTTTCTGTCCTTCCTCATTCCTTATTATTTGGACTGGAACCCCTGCGACTACTGAGCAGGCGGCCGCTATCCTCCTGCCCAATTCCAGGTCAGACTTTACATCATCCAAGTTCTGCTTGTCTCTTCTTCTGTCGTGGTCGCCGCCTCTTCTCGTGGCTATGTCTTCGGGGGCAGCTTCAACCAAGACCAGAAGTGAGGGGTCAAGTTCCTTCAGGACGCTCTCTGGGAGTCCGGGGAGCGCACCTGCCGGTGTCCTTATGAACATGTGAGTATCAACGACCAAGACTTCTTTGTTTCGCATCTTGGATATCTCTCTAGCCGCTTCAAGTTGGATTCTCCTCTGGAGGCTCAAACCCTCCCTTCTTATGTTGTCCCGGTGAATATCCTCTCCAGCAGATTCCAGAAGCCTCTTCATGGTTGTGCCGAAGTTTATGACTCTGAGTCCTATACCCTCCCTTTCAGCAAGCTTGATGAGTTCATCGACAACAGAGCTTTTGCCGACTCCAGGTGTGCCTGTGAGGATTATGGTTGGACCCAAGGCCTTCACTCGCCTAGGAAGGCCCTCACAGCCGGGAACATCTCGCTCACCCTCTCCCTCACCAGGAGTTGGTAGTACTGTTCCAGGATGCCTATGGTCAGGAGGATCCCTGTTCCAGAGCCGAAGGCGCCTAGGAAGTCTGCGAACGCGGCTATAGTCCCCACCGCCGCCCCACCAAGAATCGTCACGGTAGGGATGTAGCGTGAGAGAAGCTGCTGTATCGGTAAACTCGACCTCCTGAATCCCTCCACCTGCATGCCTGAGTCGAGAAGTTGCTGTGCGACAGACTTGGCATCCATCCCTCCAACCTCAACCCATGTTGCGGAGAAGAAGACGCAGACGAGGATGAATATGAGGGCGTAGATGCCCGCCCTGGCCGGGTCTGCTAGTAGCCCGGTCAGGCTTCTGGGTGGTGCGAGAAAATAGATTAGGCCTCCTGTAGGCGTAACGTTCCTCTCAGCCATACTGAATGTTCCAATAAGATTCAGCCAGAAGTTTGTGTTCATCTGGTTGTATCTCTGCCAGACCATCTGGCTTATGAAGTAGACGTTTCCGAAGAGGGCTGCTGCAAAGATGACTGGGATGTTTGAGACGTATAGGAACTTTATTGGGAAGGTTCCGCGGAAGCCTCTGTACCTCGCGTACGAGACCGGGATACTGACTTTAAGCCCGTTTGCATAGATCACTATCATGATCACTAGGGCCGTCGTTATGAGGCCGACCATGTCTGGGAGGCCGCCGCTTCTGAATAGGCTGTTTACTCCCTCACCCATCTGTAGGGACTGGCCGAAGGCTAGGAAGGCTCCAAGGTATTTTTGGTCCTCCATTGGACCCATCGGGGCGACCATGTCCCACCATATCCTCTGGGCAACTCCAGCGGCTATGAAGAGGCTTATTCCGCTCCCCAATCCCCAGCCCTTCTGCAGTAGCTCATCAAGAAGCATCAGTATGATTCCTGCTGCTACGAGTTGAGCTAGGATTGCAATCTGGGTTTGAACCCTCAGGGGTCCGTATGCCCCGCCTATGATGTAGGCCAGCGCCTCAAAGATCGTCATGAAGACTGCGAGCACTTTGCTCGCGCCTGTGAATAGGGACCTATCCTCAGGGTTTGACATGTCGACATCGATCATCTTGGAGCCGCTCAGTATCTGGAGTATGAGGCCGGCTGTGACTATTGGGCCGATCCCAAGCTCCATCAAGGTTCCTCTGTTAGAGGCAAAGATCACCCTGAGCGCTCCGAGAGGGTCTTGAGCTCCGCCTTTCCCAACTCCTAGGAGGGGAATCTCAGACATCACCAGATAGGCTACTAGAACGATTGCTGTCCAGAAGAGCTTCTCGTTGAACGCAACCCTCCGCTCAGGCTTCTTTACGTCTGGGAAGAATCTGACTAATGGTTTGAAGAGCTCTATGAATCTCGGCAAGTCCTCACCCTAGTTCCCCGCGGTTACTGATCCTCCTGCAGCCTCAATCTTTCTGGCGGCAGACTTAGAGTACTTGGCAACCTTGATGTTGAAGGCCTTCTGGACTGAGCCCCCGCCAAGAAGCTTCTCGAAGCCAAGCTCTGTCAGGTCGATGGTGACTGGAGTCTTCTCTTTCTCTACAGTCTGTTGTGTGAGGAGGTTGAGTTCACCAACATTTATTGTCTTGGTCTTCCTCAGACTCTTGGGGCTTGTGAAGCCTACGCTTCGTAATTCTTCACCGTATCTGAGGACGCTTGTCCACTTATGTTTGAAGGTTCCTGCCCTGCCCCTTCCACCTCTCATTCCGCCTTTTCTATGTTGGCCTGATACTCCCCAGCCGTGGGTTCTTGAACCTCGCAACCTCCTAGTCTTTCTCTTTCTTGTCGCCGTCGCTCCCTAACCCCCTAAATCATTCTTTCAACGACTTCTTGGAAGGATTCTGTTCTGAACCCTAGTTCCCCACCCTTTCCCGAGGGGTCTTTGAGGCTTCCCCTGAATCCTCCTTTGGGTGGGTGTAGGTTGAACCTTGTTGATAGGCCGCGTCTCTTCAGTTCTTGAGGTTTCAAGTCCCCGCTGCTCAGCAGCTTCGCAAGGGTCTTGATGTTCTCGACGCCAAACCTCTTCTTTGCTTCAGCGTCGGTCAGTCTTCCAGCCCCGGAGACTCTTGACCTGGAGATGAACAGTGAGGTCAGGATCTCCTCGGTTGCTTCCCCCCAGAAGAGTGTATCCTTCAGTCTCCTGAGGGTTCCCCTTGTCTCAGGGCTGTCCATTAGCAGTATGGCTTGGTTTCTCCGGTTCAGGCCTAGTTGCCTCAGCGTCGCCTTGACTTGATGTCTCAGCCCGGCTGAGCCTCTTGCCCTTATGGTGAGCAGACAACCTTTCCTTACTTTCTTCATGAAACCTTACCTTGAGATTCTCTACTGCGTGGCTTGACGCTCAGCTCGTTGGTGTCGTCATTGTGTAAGAGTTCTTGAGGGCGTCGTAGACCGCGTAGGCTACCGAGGTCATTGTATTGGTTGAGCCGAAGCTTCTTGTCCAGCAGTCTCTTATTCCTGTAAGGCCTAGGATCGTCTTGACAACCTCGCCGCCCACTAGGCCCAAGCCTCTCGGCCCAGGATATATCTCGACTCTTACGCTTCCACATTTCCCCTGAACTTTGAATGGTAATGAATGGGGGAGGGCGCATCCGCACTCCCAGCTCCCGCAACCTCTTCTGATAGGCACCACAGCCAGCTTCGCTTGGGCCGTAGCCTTGCCTATGGCTGTTCTGACCTGGTTGGCCTTCCCCAGCCCGACTCCCAAGTATCCCTCACCGTCGCCCACGGCGACTACGGCCTTGAATCTTGAACGTTCACCAGCATCGGTCTGTTTCTGGACTAGGCCTATTCCCAGAACTTTCTGTTGGAGGTTTGGCAGGAGCACGTCGACTATCTCTGGCTCGAGCACCCTCTGGCCTTGGATGAATACCTCCTTGAGGGAGGTTATCTTTCCTTCCTGTACGAGTTTGCCTATTCTGGTCTTCGGGGTCCAACCAACCTCAGGCGTCTTTGTCGATGTCTCGCTCATGGTGGCTGCGCCTCCTTCTTGTGTGACTCTAACATCCTACCCTTGACCTCGTCAAAATGTTCGGGGAGGCTTTCAGGTTTGAGTCCAGCGGCCAAGTATCTTGAGAATCGCCTCTTATATTGCTCTGGGAGCGACGATAGTTCCTTTGCGTAGCTCGCTATGTGTTCGCCCCTCACTCTGGCTTGGTCTGGGAGGACTTCCTCGCCATGCGGGATCTCCAGTCCTGAGTCCACAGCGCCCTTCAGGGCGGAGAAGACCCTTGAGCCTTTGGTCACCCTTCTCAACCCGACGTCTATGATGGCCTCTTTTACAGTTCTTGAACTGGCCCTTATGCCTGCGAGGAGGCCTGTGAGGTAGGCTGCTGGGAGGTCTCTGGATCCGCCTTTCCATCCGTAGTTTCCAGTCAACTCGGCAGAGTTGGCGGAAGCCAAGACTCTGTCGCCTTGAGGTGTCGCCTCGGTAAGTTGGGCGACTACGTGTTTCCCAGTTATCCTGATTACTAGGCGTGGTAGGCCTGAGGCTAGGAGGGCTCTTCGCTTCTCGTAGTCTGTCTTCATCTCCCTCCTTCTGCGGAACGGGAGGTTGTATGTTGGGCCTCTCGCCAAAATCATCTTCTCCTTGTTAGGTTGTGTGCCTCCAAGTATTCGTTGAGGTGGGCTGTGTTTCTGAAGGCTCCTCCCTTGGCCATCTGGACGAGTTTGCGGTAGACCTGCTTTGTTATGATTCTCTTATTCCTCAGCTCCTTGAGCCTTGACCTGAGGATTCTTATCTTACCGACCCAGGATATCTTGCCGATGTGTCTGGAGCCCTTCTTTGAGCCCGGGCCTCTACCAGTCTTCTTCGCGATCTTGAGTCTGTGTCTGCCTCGGCTTACACCGCCTTTCGGTCTGGCGGCTACTACGCCTTCATGTATGAGTCTGCGAATCTCGGCCTTGGTTATCGCTGACTCGACCTTCTCGACTTGTTCTGGGTCTATCCAGATCCTTGACTGGCCCACTTTCAGTAGTGAGGCTGCCATTCGCTTCTGTCCTGTCAGGCTCATTCTTGATTCACCGTCTTGGACTCTTCAGCTTCTTTTTCTGTCTCGGTCGGTTCGGAGGCCTCAGGGGTTTCCGCCATCTCTTCCGGCGGGGCTGCGGCTTCCGCCTCAACCGTCTCTGGTACTTTGGGATTAAGGACGGTTAACCCGAGTCTCTGGGCTTGGTCGATTATCGCAACCCTTTTCCGTCCGCCGACTGTGGCCGCTATCCTCACAGCGTCTTTCTCGGGAGAGAGGCCCTCAAGTTCTTCGGGTCTATTGACCAGCTTCTCACGTAGGCCCGACGGATGTATCCCCCTGTATTCTCTTGGGCTCCTGTAGCCCGCGGCTGGGCTGGTCGGCCAGCCTCTTCTTCCTATCCTCATCCTGCTTGTCTTGCCCCTGGGTCTCCTCCAGCTCTCCGAGACTCTTACGTAACGCCAGCTCTCTTGACGCCTGATCCTTGGCTTCGAGCTTTTTCTGCGTCGCGGCATATCTTTGGCCATGGTTCTCGACCCGCTAAGTCTTCTCTGAGATGTAGATGCCGTCTAGGAAGACCCGCTGGTCCTTGTCCTTGATCTTTGTGGTCGCCTCTATGTTTGCGGCTGTTTGGCTTACGTCTCTGAGGTTTATGCCTTCTACAGTTATCTCGTCCTCAGAGACCTTGACCGATACGTCCCCAACAAGTCTCGCAGTTCTAGGCGACTTCTCTCCTGTGAAGTTCTCTATCAGGAGGACTCTCTTCTCCTGGTTGACCTTGATGTTCATTGGAAAGTGTGCGTGGACCACCTTCAGCTTGTACCTGAAGCCTTGGGTCACCCCCCTGATCATGTTTCTGACGTGTGCGACCGCTGTTCCAACCATTGCGTACTCCCTCTTTCTCGGCCATGTTACTCCAACCGTCAATCTTCTATCTTTGAGGGTGAGGCTGACCGGTAGATGTGAGAGGTCTTCAAGCAGGGTTCCTTTGGGTCCGGTTACCTTGACTATTCTCCCAGCCAACTCAAGATTGACTTCTGGTGGAATCTCAACTGTCCTCTCAACACTATTCATAACCAATTGGGCCTGTCCTCCTAGTACACGTATGCGATGAGTCTTCCGCTTGTACGCTTCTCCTTTGCTTCCCTGTTCGAAATAACTCCCTTCGATGTGGTGAGAATTAGGGTGCCGAGTTCCCTTGACGGCAGGTACCTCTTCTCCCAGAACTCGAGTCTGTCAAGTTTGACTGGGTACCTCGGCTTCACAACTCCGCACTTGCTTATTCTGCCCAGTAGCTGGATCTTGAATTTTCCAGACCTCCCATCATCTATGGACTCGAACTCGCCTATGTACCCGTTCTTCTGCATGACCCTCAGAACCTGCCCCATCAGTTTTGACGCTGGCCATACTAGACATTCCCTCTTTCGCCTCTTCTCATTCTCAACTACTGTTGAGAGCGCATTTGCCAGGGGATCGAGTAGAGTCATTTTACTTGGCCTCACTCATACTTTCTGAATCCTAGGGAGATCGCTAGTTCCCTGAAGCATTGGCGGCAGAGCATCAACCCATACTTTCTTATGACGGGGCCTTGTTGGCGGCATCTCCTGCAGGATCTGCTGCCCTTCCCTATTCTCCTCTCCTTCTTGGGCTTCTGTTTCATTGAGCCTCCTCCAGAACGATCTCTGCCCCGAAGCTATGCCTCACAAAGTCGATGGCCTCATCCTTTCTTATCAGGTGTGGCTTGCCGATGCTTGAGCTGTGGTAGGTTCTTCGTCTCACTCTGTATCCAGGCCTCTCGAGGGTGACCGTCACGTCCATACCGAATATTCCAAGTTCAGGAACATACCTAGTTCTAGGTATCTCTATATGCTCCTTTATTCCGAACGCGAAGTTTCCATAATGGTCGAACGCTGATTCTTTCAGTCTGTTGCCGACGGCTGCCAGGGAGGTCTTGAGGAACTCTGCAGCCTTCTCTCTTCTCAGTGTGACTATGCACGCTATGGGCTCTCCCTTCCTGATGCCGAAGTCCTTGATGGTCCTTCTTGCTCTGCGTGAACTTGGGGTTTGGCCAGTGATCTGTTGGAGAACTTTCTTGGCCTTCTCTAGTTGCTCTCCAGACTTGCCGACTCCAATATTCACTGTAACCTTTCCTATTCTGATCTTCCGCATCGGGTTCTCAAGTTGAGTCGTTACTGCAGCCATTCTCCATCTAGCCCTCAGGCAACTTGATTATAGGTTCGTCGTCGCCGACTGCGTATACATATTCGGCTACTGTTCGGAAGATTTGGCCCTGTCTGTCCTGAATTGTGACTGTGGCATCCTTTGCCGTTGCGGCCTTCTCTATCGAGACTATCTTTCCATGTCTTCCAATGTTTCTTCCGGCTACGACCAAGCCGTACTTGCCCTCGGCGAACTTGATGTGTCCAAGGATCTTCTGGTTCGGTATCCCGAGTTGGATTGTGTCCCTTGTCTTGTAGAAGTCTCCTGTAGAGGCGGCCTCAGGCTTTAGGACGATGTTTCCGCCGTCGCTGAGGTTGAGTTGGATTCTTCCGCCGCTCAGGGTGACTTTGCCGTCGATCCGGCAGAGTTTGAATCCGCCCTCATCCTTCGTTATCTTGAGTAGTGATAATCCCTTCGCCGGGAAGGGAATCATTCTGAAGGTTGATTTGGCGTCAGGGATCTCAAGAACGTCCATAGGACCTACCGGATACTTTTCCTCTCTTCCGGTCTCGCCGTCGATCTTCACCCCTCCTTTCGAGATTACCTTCTTGGCCTCTCTCGCTGTCTTTGCGTAGTTCAGGATCTCTCTGAGAACGGTCGAGAGGGGAATTGACCTTGTCCTCCGGTGGGGTCCGGGACACGGCCTTATCGTCCACTTGAACTCTTTCACATGTATTGGCCAGAAGGATGGTGCGGGAAGCCTCTTGACGTGTCTGGATCCACCTTTCTTTCCCATCGTCACGCAGTCTCCTTGGGCTCTTCGCTCTTTGCCTCTTCAGTCTTCCTCTCAAGCTTCTCTGAACGCCAACTGTCGCTCAGATTCAGGTTTGTGATCATGACTTTTGAGACGTGTACTGGGACTCGCTTCTGCTCCCCAGAGACTTTCTCTCTTGTGACTCCCTCAACCGTTACTCTCTGCTTCCGATGGTCCGTCTCAACCACCTTTCCCTCGATTCCGGCGAAGTCCCCTCTGAGGATCTTTACTGTATCGTCCTTTCTGACGGGTATAGACCTGACTCCGTACTTCTCCCTGAGCTTCTCGGAGAGTGTAGCGCCCATAAACTTCTGCCTCTCTTTCTCAGCGGCTACCGCAACGAGTCTTCTCTGTTTCCTCGGTTTCGCCGTTTTCAAGATCAGTCAACCTCAGAGGACTATGCTGGCGAGGTTTGCTACTCGAGGCCACCTCTCAGCAGCTTCTCTCGCTACCGGGCCCCGGATCTCGGTTCCTTTGAGTTCGCCCTCAGGGGTCATTATGACGGCGGCGTTGTCCTCGAACTGTACCCTCATTCCGTCGGGTCTTCTGAAGAGTCTCCTCTGTCTGATGACTACTGCTGGAAACATTTGACGTCTGAGGTCAGGGGTTCCCTTGGAGACTGAGACTACGACCATATCTCCGATGCAGGCTGCTGGAACCCTTCTGAGGCGACCCTTGTATCCTACGACGTTTATCAGCCTGAGTTCTTTTGCTCCAGTATTGTCTGCGCAGACCAAGATGCTTCCGGCTGGGAGGCCTCTTGCTATGCGAGGCCTGTATTCGATTACTCCTCTTGCACTTACTGCTCTGGTCTTGGGCGCGGGCATTACTATTCACCTTACTCTGTCCCGGTCAGTTTCTCGACAACGACGAAAGAGACCTCTTTGCTTAGTGGTCTGCACTCTGCGATTGTGACCTTGTCTCCCTCCTTCACCTCGAGGCAGGGGGGGCTGTGGGCCATTATCCGGCTGCGCCTCCTCTCATATCTTAGATACTTGGGGGTGTAGTGGAGGTAGTCTCGCTCAACCGTCACGGTTCCGTTCATCTTGCTACTTGCGACTGTGCCTGTTAATGTTCTTCTCTTGACTCCTAGTCTTCCGTGGAAGGGGCATAACTTGTCGTCGCAGCTCTTGCGGGGTCCTTTGACTTTGAGGCCTACGTTACGCATCACCATCTTCTCACCTTCATCTTGATCCGGTCCTCAGGCCTTGCGACTATCGCTCTCCCGTCAAGCTTCACTATCTCGCCTTTGGGTAGGCTGAGGCGGAGTTGGACGACGTCCTTCGGCAGTGTGACGTGTCTTGGGCCGCTCTTCAATGTCAAGGTTTTCTTGGTCTCGTCGATTATTCTCCCTCTCAATCCGACGAGTTGCCTGTTGGGGCTCTTAGAGACCCTCGCATCCAAACCTATCAGTTCGTGCCTCACCAAGTTGAAGGGAGTAATCTCAGTCATTCGGCGCTCCACCTTTCTTCTTTTGTTCGGCTTCTATGGTGAGGAGTCTGGCTATAGTTCTGCGGAGTTCTTTTATCCTGCCTGGGTTCTCGACGGTGCCCCCTGACGCGACCATGGTTCTGAGGTGTACGAGTTCTGTTCGTAACTCAGTGAGTTTCTTTTCGCGTTCTTCTGGAAGCATCTGTTTGAGTTCACGCTTTCTCAGAATCGGCAACTGCTTCCTCCTCTCCCGCTTTGACTTCTTCCTTGGTCTCTTCCACACCGGTCTTTTCAGCTTCAGGAATGGGTTCAGGTGAGGTTACTTTGAGGGATGGTCTATCGATGAATTCAAAGTTAGGGGGCAGAATGGAGACTTTGACACCGACCAGCCCGGGCTTCAGCTGGCTGTAGGTGGTGGCTGCCAGGACCTGCTTCTCTACTTGGTCGCCCGCCTTCAATATGTAGCCTTGGCGGTACTTCTCGGTCCTTGAACGTTGGGTCGTCAATTTGCCGCTTATGGTAACCTCGACTCCCAAAGCCCCTGCGTCCATGATTCGACTCATAGCCCAGTATGCTGCCCTCCTGAAGTGGACGCCTCGCTCAAGGGCCATCGCTATCTGTGAAGCCATTATCTTGGGGTCGAGTTCAGGAAGCTCGACGGAGGCTATGGAGATCTGGGGATTCTCCAAGCTGAGCTTCTCCTCCAATATCTTGGTGAGTTCCGCTACGCTTTGGCCTCTCCTGCCTATCACTATGCCCGGTTTGGCTGCGAAGATTACGACCCTTGTGCCCATAGGGGTCTTTGTGAGTTCTACCCGGCTGTAGCCGGCTTTCCTCAACTCTCTACTCAGAAACTCGTCGATCTGGCTCTTCTTGGATACGTCCTTGATGAAGTACTTGTGGACGGACATGGCTGCTCATCATTTGGCGGTTGATGGACTGGCGTAGGACCATGCTGAAGGAGCCGATCGAGATTTTTCGATATCCAACTTGACGCTGCACCGTGAATGTTATTCGGGTGATTGGATGAGTTAACTTCATCCTGATTTGTGGCCGGTCTAGCAACATACCTTCAACTCATATTTAAACTTCCTAGAAATGTGACGAGAGAAACAAACGGTTAGTAACCGCTACAAGAGTCGGGGAGAGTCTCCCACAAGTTTTGGCGGGGTTCTGGACTGTCCTTCAGGAAACACTAGAGGGTCCAGATAGTCCGCCTTCTCTTCCCAGCTCCCACCGTACTGAAGATCTTCGGTGGCGGAGAGACCATCCTGAGCAGTGTCGCCGTCTTTCGTGAAAAGCAGGACCAGAAGCTCCATACAATTGTTGATTTGTTGTGGGGAGTACCGTCACTGTAAGGTCAGGCGGTCTTCCATAGTGGCTTCGGATCTTGGCGAGCGAGGAGACCTGGCATGTTCTTGTGGGGTACGGTTACTCCTGGCGATTACTAGTTAGAGGTTTACACATGGAGAAGGCTGGTCTGTTTCAAGTTTTGGTCTGCCTGTAGGACTATGAGGGACTCACCCATGGCCCCAGCTCAATGTACCATATTCACGGCTGCCTGTCCTGGCTGAAGAAATCAGCTTGACTTAGATCTCGTCTGCTTGGATGCAGGCGTCGCAAAGGTATATGTGGAGATAATAATCTTCGGGGGCAAGGATCTCGTTGCAGTGCGGGCAGACCAACGGGTTCATCATCGCTTTCCGCTGGTATTTTTGGAAGGTAATACATTTAACCTTTTTGTGTAATACCTTTTACCCGAGAAACGCGGCGAAGCGTATAACTTCGCCTGTGATCTCCCGCCGCTTGTTCAGAAAGAAAGCTGAAGGATCTCTGGCAAGAGTGGAGTATTCTGTAAACTTGACTCTGCAACTTGTGGACGGAGATCGTCTGAGTGGTCGACCTATTCTGCCTCGTAACCGACAAGCTCTATGTGCGTTAGAGTGTTGAAGTATGGCGATGCCCTGCCGAAGGCTCTCGGTATGTACTTCCTCACCTTCATTCCTCTATGAGAAGCCGCGTGGATTATCTTGACTTTCTCCGGGTCGAGGCCTCTATACTCGGCGTTGGACTCAAGTTCCTCAATTAGCCTGCGTATCCTGTTGGCGGCCTTGACGGGGTAGCGTCCGGCGTGGAATCCTTGGGCTCCCTTGTGAGGTACCTCCTTCTTGTAACGTCTGTAGGGGATGGACCTCCTCTTCTCCGCAACATCCTCAAGCAACTTCTTGGCCTCAGGCAACTTCATCCCCTTTATTGCCTTACAGATCTCGGTTGCGGCCTTTGGAGAGATTCTGATCTCTCGACCAGCACACTTCACAGACCTCTTAGGATCAAGTTCCCTGACAGAGTATCTCCATGTAGGCATAGACATTCCACTGAGGCTTCCGAAGGTAGAGGTTGGCTCGCTAAAAAGTCTTTTGTCCAGCGGTTCTGTCCAATCTAGGGTCGGTGGGACCTTAAGTACCAATTCTTGATTACTCGTAGGTGTGGACCCTTGAAGGCAACCAAAGCGGTGAGGTTCAGCTACACACCCACAGAAGATATGCTGAATCTTCTTGAGACATTCAGGTACATGGTTAATGACGCTTTGAGGATAGGCTTCGAGAAGAAGCCTAGATCAAGGTTTCAACTGATCATGATGGCCTATCATGATCTCAAGGACCGTTACGGACTGCACACTCACTACATTCTCAGTGCTTGTGAATGTGCCTATGCTATGCTGAGGAATAGAAAGTGGAGGAAGCTACCTTACGCCAAGAGGCTGTTTCTAAAGCTGGACAGCCAAACCTACAAGCTTGACTACATGATGCTGAGAATCCCGACAACCCCACGAAACTTTCTGCATATACCACTTAGAGGAGGCGAATACCAGCTTTCCTTCCTGCGTGACCCAAACCTCAAGAGAGGATCAATCACGATCACCGACTCCAAAGTGATCCTAGCTGTCTCGAAGTCCACTGAGGCAGTTGAGCCTCTAGGCGAACCAGTTGCATTCGACATTAACGAGAAGAACATAACCTCGTCAGACGGTGAAAGATACGACCTGTCAGAAGCTGCCAGCATCAAGCATCAGTATTCCAGAATCAGAGCCTCGATAGCAAGAAACACCAATAAAGACAGGAGAGTCAAGAGGAAGCTCCTAGCAAAGTACGGCAGAAGAGAGAGGCAACGAGCAATCCAAGCCCTGCATAGAATCTCCAGTAGGATCGTTGAGAAAGCGAAGGAATCGAGGTCGCCCATCATTCTGGAGAAATTGACTAACATCAGGAACTCCTCCAGAAGAGGCAATGGCCAAAGCCGAAAGATGCGGGGCAGACTGAACAGATGGAGTTTCCATGAGCTCCAAAGACAGATCGAGTACAAAGCGAAATGGGAAGGCGTTCCCACTCATTATGTGAGGGCCACATTGACCTCAAAAATATGTTCACAATGCGGATTCATCAACAAGGCCCTCAAGTATGAAAGGGGATGGTTGTGCCCAATCTGTGGCGCCATTCTCGACCGAGACTATAACGCTGCCTTGAACATTCTTGCCCGGTCTCGGTTCCATGAGGCTGGTGCGGTTCGCCAGTCAAATGAAGGTCTAGCTGGTGAAGGGATGGTGCAGCTTGCTACTGTCACCAGAAGCTAGAAAGTCTAATCAACAGTCACCGACCCTAGATTAGACAGAACCTGTCCAGCTGGAGAATATTAGTAACCTGAGCGACGCATAGGCTTGGAGAGAATCTTGAGCGGTTCTGAGATTGATGGAAAGAGACTGGAGGCCGAGCTTCGAGGCACAACCCTGAGAGTCTACTGGGAAGTCTTCAGCAAGAACCAGCCCATGGGTGTCCGCGAGGTTCAGAGAATCCTTACCCTTTCGAGTCCCAGTACGGCGCTCTACCATCTGGAGAAGCTGAGGAGGTTGGGGCTGGTTGAGAAGAACCCCTATGGACAATATGTTCTGGTTGAAGAGGTTAAGGTCGGGACTTTGCGGGACTTTGTCCGCTTTGGAAGACTCCTCCTCCCAAGATACCTCTTCTATGCAGCCTTCTTCTGGACAGCTTTAGTCTCATATCTTCTTGAGTCTCAGTTCGCAGATATCCGACCTGATGCCACGGCTCTGGTTCTGACAGCATGTGCGGCGGCAGCAACCACATATGAGGCTGCCAGAGCATGGAGGGAGAGGCTGTTCTAACTACTGAACAACCCGTCCCAAACTCAACAGTTAAGTTTGAGATTGAAGTTAGGAGTCTCGAATGAAGTTGAGGCGTACGGTTCTACCAGTTCTTCTCGGTGCGATAGTAGCTTTTGCAGTCGTCTCATCACTTGTGAGATTTCAGGCGGTCTTCACGTTCACAGCGCCTTCAGAGATGATGGGCGTCAAGTCAGAGACTGCAGAGGTAGCTGCAGGCAAGGCTGGGGACACGTTCCGAAACATCAGCTATGCCTCACTGTTCTTTTCGCTGTTGGCGGCACTGCTGGCTTACCGAGTGTCCGGCAAGGTCTTGGATAAGAAGAGTCTCTCTTCAGGCATATCTGAGGCCTGAGTTGTAGCAAGCCCCCAATGTAGTATGGTATTGAATGAACTTTCATTTGAACCCGGAAATCAAGGGAGATACTATTTGTAGTCCAGGTTCTTGAGAGGAGGAGTCTGGCTGGAGGCGGGGAGAATGAAGTCGATCCTGCTTCTACTCTTACTTCAGTGGGACGTACATGCTTGATCTTGAAGCGCCTATGCCGGGGGTGCCGTGGACAACCTTCTTGTTTGTTATGGCAAACTCTCCCAGATAGTGGCCTACCATTTCTGGAGTTATGTCTACGGTTGAGAACTCCTTTCCATTATGAACAAGGATTCTGAGGCCGACCATCTCCGGCAGTATTATCATGTCTCGGCAGTGTGTCTTGAGAACGTCACCTTCTGGTCTAGTTCCATGCTTGAACTCCTTAATTTCTTCAAGCAGCCGCCTCTGGCCGGGTGTGAGTCCTCTTTGGAGGGAACGCCTCTGCCTTGAGGGGAGTATCTTGATGAACTCGTCCATAGACATGTCTTGGAGTTGCTTGATACTGTAGCCTCTGTAGACGAATTCTCTCGGCATTCTTATCAAATCCTCAAGTTGCTTAGTGGTCTAGTTAAGTCTACCTGAAGACTTTATTTAACCAACGTGTTCTTAGGAGGTTGCTTCTCGGCCGATCCTTGTCTTTCTCGCTCTTCCGGTCTGTCTTGCAGCTATCAAGCCCACCTTCCTTCCTGGGGGTGCATGTCTTGAGACTGTTGTGGGTTTCCCTTCATGTTTGTGCCTGCCCCCACCGTGTGGGTGGGACGCAGCGACCATCGAGGTCCCCTTTACAATGGGCCATCTCCTCCCCCTCGCCCTCATCAGCTTCGCCCTCACCCCAGCCTTCAGGAACGGCTTATCTACCCTGCCACCTCCAGCGATAACCCCAACCATGGCTCTGCAGTTGTCGTTCAGATAGATGGACCTCATTGAGGGGAGTCTGACCTCTGTTCCCCTGGGGGTGTGCGCAACCAACATCGCGTAAGTCCCCGACGACCTCGCAATCCTTCCACCGTCGCCTGGCCTGCACTCCACATTACAGATTAGTGTGCCTTCAGGAATCTTTCCAAGAGGCAGTATATCCCCTATACTGATAGTTGGGGACTCACCGATCGAGACTGTCTGGTCTAGCCCCAGACCCTCTGGAGCAGGCACATAGAATTCTTTCCCATTCTCAAGCCTCATCAGAGCCAGGGGCGCACCCCTTCCAGGCTCGTGTATGAGCTTCTCAACAACGACACTCAAAGCTTTCTTTTTTTCATCCTCAGCCAGGATTGGGTAGGAGACCTCGGCCACCCTCCTGTGACTTGGAGCCTGAAAGATTCCTCCGCGACCTCTTCTTCTGACCAATATCCTCTTTCCCAATCGACTCACAACCTTCTACAGTATTCCTAGCCTGACCGCCAGGTCTGCGGCCTTGAATTCAGGCTTGAACTTGACATATGCTTTTTTCCTTCCGTCTAGAGTCACCAGGGTGTTGATCGACTCCACATCGACCTCGTAGAGTTCCCTCACAGCCCTCTCGATATCTTTCTTGCGGGCTTTAGGGTTCACCATGAACGTTATCTTGTTCTCCTTCTCGATGAGGGTGACGGTGTCCTCTGAGATGAGTGGATAACGAATGACCTCTTGAGTCTTGACTCTTCCCATTTCGGTCAGTCCGCTCCTACCAGTCTCTCGTCTATGGTCTCCACTGCTGACTCAGTCCAGACTGTGAGTCTTCCAGGATGAGTTCCAGGAGCCAAGTGCTCAACGTTTAGGTCTGAGGCTTTCAGCGCATCTACACCCGGAATATTTCTGAAGGCCTTGACGATGCCTTTGTCTTGGCCATAGACCAGGAGAGGGCCTTTCGCCGCCTTTCGACCCCTTCCTCGAGAGCTTGCCCTTCCGGACCTCCTCTTGAAACTGTTCAGGACTCTCTCGACGTCACTCCAGAGGCCCAGATTCTTCAGGGTTTCCTTGGCCGCCTTTGTCCCCGAGACCTCTTCTAGGCTGTCGCTGACGACCAAGGGGAGGTTGGGGACCTGCTCGACCCTGTGTCCTCTCCCACCAACAACCTCTCTGTTCGCTGTAGCCGCAACGGCTGACGCCAACGCTAAGCAAGCCTCCTTCTTATTCAGTCTCTTCCACAGTCTCTTCTGTGATGTTGGTGGATGTGTGAGTCTGCCTCCTACCGTGCTTGGGGCGAAGGCTGCGCTGCCGGCCTTAGGGTGGCGTTCACCCTTCACCCTGGGAACCCTTGCCAAGTCCCTTCCTACACCGAATGATTCGGCTGTGGTTCGCTTTCCAGCCATGGGGTTCCTCCCTTTGGGTTGGAGTCTATGAGTCTGGAGGGCGACGACGGCCTTCCTTATGACGTCTGGCCTGAGCTTGGTCTCGAAGACCTTTGGTAGCGTAATCTTGTCTTTTGGTTTCCCATCAAGGTCGTAGACGTTCACTGTCATTGTTGGCATAGTAGTCAATCTCCCTGTTTGGACTCTAGGCTTAGGTACTCTATCTTGGGTGGGGCCTCATGAAGCTCCCTTGCCCTTGCCGGCGTCCTCATCACGACTAGGCGCTTTGCAGGTCCGGGGACGCTTCCCCTCAACATGACGTATTGGCTTCTCAAGTTTCCGTAGTTTAGGAATCCGCCGCTCGGCGTCACCTCGTCCTTGCCTTCGCCCGCCTTCACTATCTGCTTGTTGAATTCTGTTCTCTGGAAGAAGCCCATCTGGCCAGCCCTGGGGACGGAGTACATGATTGATGAGGGGGTCCATGCTCCTATCGAGCCGACTCCTCTCACGGTCTTTCTGGATTTGTGGTGGAGTTTCCTTACCCCCCACCTCTTGACTGGACCCTGTATCCCTTTGCCTTTTGTGATAGCTATCACGTCGACGAAGCTTCCTTCCTTGAAGACGTCGGTTGACTTGATCTCTTTGCCGAGCAGGTTCTTTCCATACTCGAACTGTTCCTTTACGTTTCCTCCGCCAATCTTGATCTCCATCAGGTGGGGCTTCTTTCGGCCCACACTGGTAAGTCTGGGTTGGGTTGCGGCTATGACTCTGACCTCAGAAGCCTCTCCGACGAGCTTCTCAGCCTTCTGGAGGGACTCCTGATTATCAGACTTCTTGGTTGTTGTGAGTAGCCTCTCAAGATCTTTCGGAATATTTGTTGTCCATACTTCCCCGAGGGAATGGAGTCCCCCACCGCCCCTTCGGTAGAGTCTTAGGCCGCAGACGACCATAGGCGGTGTCTCCAGAACAGTGACTGAAACCGACACCTCCTTACCAAATGTTAGTGAAGCCTGCCGCTGGTCGAGGGTGACGAGGTGGGTCATCCCGGTCTTGTAGCCGGGAAAGGCTAGGGGTCTGGGGTCGCCCTTGACTTCGGGCCAGTACCTTATCCTTCCAATCCAGTCGGTTGCGCGGCCTCTGGGAAGGTATGCTAGGGAGCCGCGTTTAGGGGCGTGTCTCTTTCTCCTACCCATTCGAGAACTCACCCAAGAAGGTTGACTATTGACAGGGAGGTGTAGATGGCCTCTTCGGTTCTGACGGTCTCCACACCCTGGTTTGGAATCGTGTTGATGTTGAAGTCTGTATACTCATCTATGTCGAGGCCCTCTCTGGACAGTATCTGCTGTAGACCCTGTGTTGGTGAGCCGAAGGCCACCAGTGTCTTCCTTGACTCTGTCCAGGCCGATCTCAACTCAGAGAGCACCTCGTCTATTCTTCTTCCATACCTTGAAGTTGCTATTACTAGGTCGAACCCGATCTTCCTTGTTGATTCTGCAAGTGGAAGGTTCGTCACAGTAACATTATACCCCCAATATATGCTTATCTCAGCATCGTCAACCTTGACCGCCTCAACCCTCCTGTCTACCTTTGTGATCAGTACCGTGACTCTGCGTTTCTTTGGGAGGTCTTCCTGAACCAGCGCGGGCTCTTCAAGGCCTATGTCAACTAAAGAGTATCCTCCCCCCCTCTTCACAACGACTCCTTGGCGGAGCATCCCAATCTTGAGGTCTCCGCGATTTCGCGTCAATTGGTGGTGAGGGGAACGTAAAGGTGGAAGTATACCGACGTAGCGGAGTCTCGGCTCAATCTTGATTGTGGCTTTGCGTAGGTATTGTGGGGTATCCATGTATCTCAGAACTGAAGCCGTCAACTCGGCGTCTTCAGTCTGGTCCCTGTGGGGCTTGTCAGAGTATACTAGGATCTCGTCGACGCGAAATATTGAGGAGGCCCTCCCGATGAGGCCAATCTTGTAGGTCTTCTCCCTGAGGTGCGGAGTGTCCTCTGTAAGTGAGGCTGGAATCGCTATGGAGAGGCCTAGTCGCCTCCGAGGCGGCAGAGATGGAGTTACACTCTCAGGAGAACTCAACCTTTTTCAACTAGGAGCTGCGCGGCTCGCTTGATAAGCTTTACAAGTCTTTCCAACCAAGAATGCTCAGTCGATCAAGATGAAGAACCTAGATGACTCCATGATCTTTGAATCCATCGATAGATCTGGAATGCTGAAGCTGGTCGAGAATTTCCCAGACCTCTTGGTTGAGGGTTTGGAGTGCGGCTGGGCAATAGAACCTGGAGCGTTGAGGCAAAGCCTCTCAAACGTTTTGGTCGCTGGATACGGAGGCTCAGCAATATCAGGGGATATTTTGAGGGATTGGTTCTCAAAGAAATCGAAGGTACCGGTGGAGGTTTGTCGAGGCCTCAGGTTACCAGGCTACGTGGACGAGAGGACACTCGTGATGGGGGTGAGCTACTCAGGGGAGACAGAAGAATCCTTGATGCTGCTTGCCTCATCGGTCAAGGCGGGCTGCAAGGTAGCTGCGGTCACCTCCGGAGGAACCATGAGTGAACTCTGCGAGAAGCTTAATCTGCCGATGGTGAGGGTGAGGGGGGGCCTTCCACCCAGAGCCGCCCTCCCACTTCTTCTCTCGGCATCAGCCTTTGTACTTTCAAGTTTCAATCTTGTGGGAGAATTGAGAAGCGAAGTTCTTGAGGCGGCTAAGGAGTTGAAAGCTCAAGCCCTCAAACTGGGACCTTCAGTAGACTCTAGTACCAATCCATGTAAGAAGCTGGCTCTGGAGCTTCCGGATTCAATGCCGACGATCTACTCGCTGGAGAGAATGAGTTCAGTGGCGAGAAGACTAAAGAATCAGTTTAATGAGAACAGCAAGATTCCTGCAAAGTTCGATCTTGTCCCGGAGGCTTGCCATAATGAGATTGAGGGTTGGTCGCCAAGCTGGTTGTCCAAACAGTCTTCACACAGATTTCCAGTGATACTCATCAGAGACAACGGGGAGACTCTTGACGAGTCGTCTAGAATGGATGGATTGAGGGACCAGCTTGAGTCGGTCGGGCTTAGGCATCTCTACGAGATCAAGTCTGAGGCGAAGACGGATCTCGGCAGGCTCCTCCTCCCAATTCACTTCGGCGACTTTGTCTCAGTCTACCTTGCCTTGGTAGCTGGGTTAGACCCAACCCCTGTCCAGGCCATTCAAGATCTGAAGGCGAGAGTTGGAGCTAAGACACATGCCAGAGAAAGGTTGAGGACGGAGTTTCTTGGCGGTTAGCCCTTGCTCACGCCGATCGGGACGAGCCTAGCCACCTTTGTGGCTATTCCGAGCTCGTGGCTCACGTCGGCTACGCGGTCAACATCCTTGTATGCGCCAGGGGCCTCCTCGCTGACGACGGCTATGCTTGCAGCCCTGACCAGGATCCCCTGCTTCTCCAGATTCCTCTTGACCTCCTCGCCCGAATAGCGCCGTTTGGCAGCCGTTCTGCTGAGGTTCCTTCCGGCGCCGTGTGCTGTTGAGCCGAAGCTCAACTCCATAGATCTCGCTGTTCCAACCAGAACCCACGAGGCTGTTCCCATGCTGCCCGGTATGAGTACTGGTTGGCCTACCTCGCGGTAGGCTGCCGGCACAGAATTGTGGCCTGGTGGAAGGGCCCTGGTCGCGCCCTTCCGGTGAACATAGACCTTGGTCCTCTTTCCGTTGACTTGGTGCTCCTCTATCTTTGCGATGTTGTGCGCCACATCATAGATCAGCCTGAGATCGAGATTCTCAGCCGGCCTGTTGAAGACCTTCTCGAACGCCTCGCGGGTCCAGTGGGTTATCATCTGTCTATTTGCCCAGGCGAAGTTGCAGGCTGAGGCCATGGCTGGTATGTAGTCTTCAGCCTCAGGACTATTCCCTGGGGCGCATGCAAGTTCACGGTCCGGCAGCTCGATCCTATATTTGCTCACAGCCCTGTCCATCACTCTGAGATAGTCGCTGCAGACCTGGTGGCCCAGCCCTCTGCTTCCAGTATGTATGAAGACAAGAATCTGGCCAACCCTCTCTATTCCGAAGGCCTTGGCTGACGCCTCGTCGAGGATCTTGTCGACCTTCTCGATCTCCAAGAAATGGTTTCCGCTGCCTAGACTTCCAAGCTGCGGGGAACCCCTGGACTTCGCGGTTGTCGAGACTTTGCTTGGGTCGGCTGATTCCATGCAGCCCTCCTCCTCGCTCGTGGCTGCGTCCTCAGGCCACCCATAACCTCTATCGATCGCCCATTCAACACCGTCTGAAAGGACCTTGTCAAGCTCGACCTGGCTTACCCTTATCTGGCCTCTGCTGCCCAAGCCTGAGGGTATGTAGTTGAATAGGGTGTCTAGGAGTCTGGGGAGTACCGGCCTGACCTCTGACTCTGTCAGGTTTGTCCTCAAGAGTCTGGTTCCACAGTTGATGTCGTAGCCGACTCCTCCAGGGCTTACCACGCCTTCGTCGTAGTCTGTCGCAGCGACCCCTCCGATTGGAAAGCCGTAGCCTTCATGGCCGTCTGGGAGGGTTACCGCCCACTTGTAGACTCCTGGGAGATGGGATACGTTGGCGCACTGCTGGAGAGTCCTGTCAAGCTTCATCTTATCGAGCAGAGGCTCGTCAGCGTAGACTCTTCCGGGAACCCTCATTCCCTTCTGGAAGGATTGAGGTATCTCCCAGATGTTTTCGCCGATCTTTTTCAGTTCAACCGGCCTGCCTGGCGGTCTAGTTTCTCCCTCAGACAATAAGCGTATCCCCTCTTCTGTTGGTTTTCGAGTATTGATGGGAGAACATGGATTTAAGTCGTTTCGAACATACCTACCATCGCTCTGCAAAATGGAACGTAGTCGTCTATCCTTAACTGACCGTCGCTGTACCTGACACAGGATTCTCGTACGATAGAAGGGGTCTTTACGTCTTGGGGTTCAGTGTTATGTGTCTAGAAGAAATCGGAGTCGACACTTGTCTTCTAAACGTTCAATCTCCATCAGATGGAAGGTTACCGCCTTAACCTCTGTCTTTGAGGGGTGCTTTCCCTGATCGAAATCCTCACCGAAGATCCTCGCTCTGAGTCTGAAGTGATCCTTATCGCCCTCAATCTTCTCGACTACGAACTTTGAGTAGAGCCTATTCTCAAACCCATACTTGATGAGGAGACTCTCAAGCCAAGAGTAGAGCAGAGACTTCAGGTCACTTCCCTCAACCTCGACGGACTCCTCAATCTTCGGCTCAACACGCGATGTGTCAGTCATAACCTCAAACATAGCCAAAGCCGCGTTCTCGTAGGCTTCCTCAAGGCTCGAACCATAAACCTCTATGTAAGCGTCTGCCATATGTTCAAGAAACCTGAAGCTCCTCTGGGAACTATCCTCGTTTGACAATCTCATCGAATGGTTACTTCTCAAGTGGCCTCAAAAATCTATTGTAAGGATCCGGTTGCCTCCCAAAATATTCAATACACATATATGGATTAGCCCTCAAAACATAACTATCCGGATTCAAGCCTTGTTAAGGGGCAGCAAAGATTGGATAAGAGTGAATTGATTGAGGCTCTGAAGAAGGTTTACGATCCAGAGTATCCCCTATCTGTGGTAGACCTCAAGATAGTTGGTGAAGAAGACATTAGTCTTGACGGCAATAAGATCAAGATCCTGTTCACCCCCACATCACCTTTCTGTCCGATGGGCGGGATGATCGGGGTTCTGATCAAGTACGCCTTGGAGAAGAGGACTGGAAAAGAAGTTGATGTTTCACTGAAGCCTGGAACCCACACGCAAGGAAAGATGCTGAACGAGATGCTGAGCAACAAGAAACAGTATAATGACACCTTGAAGAGGTTGAAGAGCTCAGGGCTGCTAGACAGGTGTGTTGCAACCTAGCTCCAGAACATTTTGATATTTGACTAGATGCCCTAGGTTCTCCTGCTCATTCAGCTAAACAATTTTATAGCTAGGAGTCAACAACTCAGAATTAGCCGGGATGGCCGAGCGGATCAACCTCAGATCTATGAGGGTCAAGAGGCGCAGAACACATCATCCGCGTAAGCCTTGAGTGATCCTTAAAGGGAGCCTGTGGCCCTTACGGGCCTCGAGGGTTCGAATCCCTCTCCCGGCGCCACCCTTACAGTTCGGCTCCCGTTAAAGAATAGGAAGGCGCTTCAGATCCAGCCGCTTTACTCCTGTACCAGTAGTGAAAGTTGCATTAGAATCTTGCTCTCACATATTTTGACTGTCGACCGAAGATTCCTAGTGTGAGTAGTGAGGCCTAACGGTTCTACGAACTCATGCATCCCGCATGATAATCGCTTAACCTTCACTATTGAAGTCTGGAGCCTTGAAGAGCTTCAGACTGGCAGTATGGAGTCCCGGCTGGGCTTCAGACTCAGAGTCTGAAACCCTTACGTTTTTCCTGAAACCGCTACCTGATCTTGTGCGACCCGCAGCTATAATACAGTTTAATAGTATTTTTGGTTTGCTCCCGTTCCTCTGTGGCCGGAGACCCAGTTGATTCGCTCACCAATGATGCGATGAAAAAGACGATTCTAGTTTTTGGGAGGGTCTCGCCCTTGCACTTGTTGATGGTGGACCGGGCGGGGTCCGCACCGTTTTCGCTTCTAGAATCGGGTACAGAATTCACGTGGGTTTATACCCCTAAGGATTCAAACCTGCCCAAACTTGGACTGTAATTTTCAGATCCTGATCATGTTCTCACTCTCACATCAGAACCTCAACATAGGTGGCAGCATAGTGATGATCGCCCACACGAATACAGATAGCCAAGTGAATGTGAAGATCAAGTTGATGGGGATGAACCAGGACCTAACCTTCCTGGAGGTACCACGAAGATACACATCCACAGCAGCCTGAGGACATGAGTCAATACACCGGCCACACTTGGTGCATTCGAAAGCAGGTTTCCCATTTCCTTTGATTCGATCAACTGTCATGGCATAGTCTTTGCAGACCCTGGCGCAAAGCATACACTCGTTGCACTTCTCTTTATCTATTCTCACTTGGAATGGACTAAGTACGCCAAACAGTCCGACGAACGCTCCCAAAGGACAAAGAGCATTACACCACAGCTTCTTTCTGGTCAAGAGGGGCAGCATAAGCCAGAACACTGTGAAGAGGCCTATGATGGCCGACATGGACCACCAGAAGTAAGCTCCTGCGGCAGGATTAGGAAAATCATTCCAAACCCGGCTTGGGCAGATCTCACAGAAGATCGGTCGAACGGCTATCGTCGATATCAGACCAACCGCTAGCAGGAAACCCCACTTTAGATCTCTGACCTCCTCCCTGATGCCGAATAATCCCTTGAGGTTCACCCTACCCTTCTCTGATGGCTTGGATTTGTCTGACTTCATGAACCTCTCCAACCTCCATTTCACAGACTTTCCGTATGGTATACCGGATGCCGTGGCCTCGATGAAGCCGCCGAAGAGGCAGCTCCAACCGCAGTACCCCCTACCGACTATAATTCCCTGAACTAGCATAAGCCCAAACACAACCAGGAAAAGGCTGTAGGTTGTGGGAAAGATGACCTTGGAGCCTGGAACAAAGACCTCTTGGCCATGGATCATCCAGCCGAAGAAGATCATTGGAATCGTGGCTGGACAGGGCAAGATGACTATGCCCGAGGCTCTCGGATCTATGGGCAGGATGAGCGAACCCCTCTCATGTAGCGCTATGAGGTCGAAGCCGAACCAGAGTACAAAGGTGAATGCGAAGTATATGGCCCTCCTCAACGCAGTGATCCTCCTAGCAATCAGGAACGCAAAGGTACAAGCTGCTGGAACTAAACCGTAAAGAATGGCAAATGTTGCTCCATGATTCATGCTCATGAAGAAAGCGATGATGAAGACTCCCATGCTTGCGACGGCCGCTCTCACATACTTCCAGATGCCCAAATTAGAATCTAGCTTCAACTCTGAAGACCTTATTCTTAAGACTTGACATGTCCAACAGACACTCACAGAAAGGATGACGGAGGATACAACACAACAACAGCAGGCAGGAGCATTGGTGGACCGGGCGGGATTCGGACCTACCTAGTTGAATTTCATGGGTTTGGGAAATCATGCACCAGTCTATAGCAAGCGCCAGAGCAGTCGGGCCGATGAAACTTGAACCTACCTAAGCGAACTTTGTAGGTCCGAAAGAATCCAACTGGGATCATATCATACTTCCAACTAGACTTTCCCTATTTGACCTTCAGAAGCCGTAGCGTGTTGAGTAAAACCAGCATTGTTAATCCGTCATCTCCGGCGGCGACTGCAAACCATAAAGGAATGAAACCTATAAAACCGAATACGCCTAGCATCAATTTGACTGCTAGTGAAGCAGCTATATTCTGCTTGGAGATCTTTACAGCGAGGCGGCTCAGCTTTCTCAGGTACGGTATCATCGCCAGCTCATCTTTCACGAGCACAATATCCGCTGACTCCAGCGCAACATCTACCCTGCTGCCTCCCATGGCTATGCCAACATCTGACGCTGCTAATGCCGGGGCGTCATTCACTCCATCACCCACCATCGCCACCAACCCGTACTGGGCTCTGACCTTATCCATTACCTTCAGCTTGTCTTCAGGGAGCAACTCTGCATATACCTCATCCATTCCGAGTCTGGTTGAGATATTCCGTGCAATAATGCTTCTGTCACCCGTCAGCATCGCAGTGTGGATCTTGCTTTTCTTCAAAGCTTTGACCGCTTCAACCGCGTCCCTTCTAACATCGTCAGCGAGACAGAAAGCTGACGTGACGGAATTGTTGATCGAGATGAATACGCAGGTGTGCTTGTCGTGAAAGATGTCAACCAAACCTTGGTGATTTGAGCTGTATTCTTTCATCAGCTCCCTGTTGCCAACGGCAACCTTGATCCCTTCAACCGTGCCTACCATGCCTTTTCCAAGAATCTCTTTGACATCACGAACCTGCAGCCTGTTGAAATCCGATCCTTCATCCGAGGCTGCTCTTACAAGAGCGCCAGCCATCGGATGATTCGAATACTGCTCTAGCGCCGCTACATAGCTTAGAAGGTTCCTGTCAAAGCCTGCGAAGGAACTTGCCTCGAACACTGCCGGTTTGCCCAGAGTGAGAGTGCCTGTCTTATCGAAAACAACCGCCTCAACTTGAGCCATCTTCTCGATATATGCTCCGCCTTTGACGATCACACCCCTTCTCGCTGCGACAGTAATCGCCGTGAAGATGGTTGCTGGAACCGACACTAGAAACGCACTCGGACAGGAAATGACGAGAAAAATCAGTGACCTGTACAGCCAGGTCTCAGCCGGCCCACCAAGGATTCTAGGTGCAACGAAGGCTGTGACCACAGCAAGAACGATTACGATTGGAACATAGACTCGAGCGAACCTGTCGACAAGCCTCTCGATAGATGCTTTCCTCTTCCTCGACTCCATTACGAGTTCAACAATTCTCGACACCAGCGTCTGTTCAACACTCTTAGTGACGGTGACCTTCAACAAGCCACCCGTGTTCAAGGTCCCTGCATAGATGATGTCATTCTCCCTCTTCAGGACTGGAACAGATTCTCCGGTCACAATTGATTGATCAACTTCAGACGAACCTTCAGCAACCTTGCCGTCAAGTGGAATCCTCTCCCCGGCCCTCACGACTATCACCATTCCGGGAGCAATCTCTCTCACAGGTACAGTCTTCTCACCACCGTTCTCTTCGATTCTTGCCACGTCAGGCATGTACTCTGTAAGTTTCTCAATGGTTCCTCTCGCTCTATCTTCGATATAGTGTTCGAAGTACTCCGCCAATGAGTAGAGTAGCAACACTGTGACTGCTTCGAAGTGGTAGTGTAAGTAGACTGCACCCAACGCAGCCAAAGCCATCAAAACCTCAACCGAGAACTTCCTTTCAAGAATGAGTTCTTTCAGCCCGAGGATTCCGACGTATGCGCCTATGATGATTGCGACGGCGTGGTAGATGAGTGCCGACATCGTTGTGGGCTCATTCAGCAGCGGCATGTCGAACTTTAGCAGGACACCTCCTGCAATACGGTCCAGTAGAGAAGACACAATGATTGTGAGTGTCAAGACTGCGATTATAGGAAGCCACGGTTCTACGTGTTCCCTATGATCCGATTCATCCGTGATCTGTTCATCTCGTTCCATCAAAGCTGCCGCCATTGCTAATACGAAATGGCCTAGATGTCCGATGGATCTCGATATTAATCTGATGTTAGGAAATGGTGACGAACTATGATCTAGTTACTGCTGAGTCTAGAGTATGCTAATACTGATCAGATGAGCAAAGATGGCTGTCGTGAGTGTGACACTTCCAGATGAGCTTCTGGATAAATTCGAGAAGTTGATGAAGACGAGAGGTTATGGCTAGTCTTGCGAAAACATCGTTGTTTGCATCTTCGAACAAATCGTGCGATTAGTTCACAACATATCTCATATCCATTCAATAGGTCAAGAGACGAAATTTCGTGGTATGGGCGTTCAATGCGTGGAGGAGAAACATGTAGTGACGCATAATGTTGTATCTTTCATGTTTCTCGCTCTCCTTGATTGTTCATTTCGCCCACGCGCCAGAAATAGTTTTTTGATTATCGGTTTAATTCTTCTTTGTCGAATTTGAGAAAAGCTCTTTGTCGCTCCTCAAGGCTATAATTGCACTGACTTGCAGTATCATGGCGAACCCCATCATTACCATCGCTGAATATCTCTGATCGATGAAGAAACCGAAGAGGACGCCGCTCGCGAGCGTTCCGAGACCCAAGGCAGTATTGAGAATACCGTAAGCGGTGCCTCTCCTGCTTAGAGGAACGAGGTCAGCTATCGCGGCTCGGTAAATCGACTCCTGCATACCCAGCACAAGACCATATACTATGGATGCGGCAATTACGCCTGCAAAACCTCCGTATATCACAAGGAAGGCCGGGAATATTGCTAAGATGAAGGGTAGTGCAAGAAACCTCACCCCCACTCTGTCAAAGAGATGACCAGACACAAGAGCCATAGGGGCGTCAACGACTTGAACAGCCACATAGAGAAGGGGAACTATCCACTGCTGACCCAGCGGCTGGAGAATCGAGGAACCCACGTAGAGTATGAGAGCAACTGGGATAAGCCCAAGAGTATTCAGAAGAATCGCTGCGCAGTAAATCCAGAACCCACGGCTTAGAGACGTTCCCTCGTCTCCGATGTTCTTAACTTCGACATCAACACCTTTCCCGATCTTTCTGTAAGTGTAACCTAGGGCAATTAGCATCAGGGCATACGGTATCAGTAGAATCTTGAAGGCTGTGGGGTAACTATTTTTGGTATAGAACATCACACCGCCAAGAAGGAGGGGCCCGATCACAGCACCAATCTGGTCGATGGCCTCGTGGAGTCCAAACGCCTTCCCAGACCCGATTCCCCTACTGACTATGGAGACGACCGTGTCCCTGGAGGGGGACCTGAGGGCTTTCCCGAACCTTTCTAAGAGTAGAAGCGCCATCACCAACTCGAGGCGCAAAGTGAAACCTATGAGCGGCACCGTTAGAATCAGGCCGTAGCCTAGGAAGATGAAGAGCCAGTAGGCTCGACTCCTATCCGCAAGGTTTCCACTAACAAGCCTCAGCGCATAGCCTATGAACTCCCCTGCACCACTAACCGCACCCACCAGAAACGCCGAGGCGCCGAGAAACTTGAGATAGTCGGGGGCAATTCCTCTACCTCCTTCATAGACTATGTCTCCGAACATGCTCACGATGCCCATAGTGAAAATTGCGACATAAACGGTCCTCTTCGAGATCTTCAAACCTTCAACCAAACTTCGTTTCCTCCACTTGAGATACGTTGTAGAAGCTGTCAGCCTCACTCAAAGGATGGAGGCGGTTAAAGGTGAGCCTCATCACCTTAACGAGATTGTTCACTATGACAAGGGTCATGCTCATAAGGCTTGCTTGGCGCGCACGACAGTGAACTACTCTATAGACAACCGATTTTGTCTTGCGAAAGTGCGAGCTGATAATGATTCAGGTTCTGAAGATCTGACCAGTCTGAGATGCAAGATTTCCATTTCGTCAAGCCCGCACGCTTAGATTCCCGAACCAAATAAATTCGCCTAGGTAGTGGTGGACCGGGGGATATGCAATTAAATTATTAAGTGGGTCTAGAGGAGTTACTGACGATTTTGGGGTCTAAATGGGTCTTTTGAGGTTGTACGGTACAGAAGGCTGACGCTTAGCAGAGCTTCGCGTGGCTCATCGAGAATAGGCGTCAGGTGCTCTCAGTGGTGGGGCTTCTCTGGCGTGTGTTCGATCTCCTTTACAGCTGATCAATCTCGGCGCATCGAGGAAGAGGCAAGAATCCTTTTAGGCAGGATTGCAGGAATGACCCAAGGGCGAATTAACCATTAGTTCTAAAGATAGGGTTACACTGATTAATGCGCTAATTAGTGCGATGGCACTCATAGTGGTGGCAATCATTAACGTCGTCGTTCCACAGCTTGTTTCTCAGAAGGTTACAGTTACTGAAACAGTCACCGTTACCGATACTAAGACAACCACTGTGACAGTTACTCCTACTGGATCCTACGGAACTGTCCCGGATCTTATTGATTATGTCCTTGAGACGGCAATAGGAAGGGTGAGTGATAGCGGATTTCTGCCAAATGCTATACCAGGGAGTCATCCTCAGAAAGGGGTTAAGATCGTGTATTCACAACAACCTGCTGCTGGAAATTTGTATCCAAAAGGCGAGACCGTCAGATTCTGGTACAACATGCCCGGAAACAGTTCGTTAGCATCCGTCATGTTCCCTTCCAGTGGAGATAGGCTCCCGTGGGGGCCCAGCGGCTTCACCGTAAAGGGGTCACTAACTAATCCTGAGAAGCTCGGAGACCTTAGACTTTATCTTCTCACATACAGTCCTTTGACTAGGTCGTACTGGGTACAGCAACAACCAGAAGTTATGCCAGATGGCTCTTGGACTGCAAAGGGACTTTTTGGATCTGACACAATAAAGACGGAGGAACGTTTCTTGCTGGTGGCACTGTTAACACGGGAGAGATTAGAAACGGGTACCATGATCACCCAACTTCCGAAATCTGATAGCATTACTACCATCCCTGTTACGAGAACTGCTCCTTTTGCTCCATAATCGCACCAGGTTGACTTCTGCGACGACACTTCTCTTTCCAAGTCATTCGGTGACCACGATCATTGAATGTATTCAGAGTAGAGCAAGAGAAGACATATCTCTCAAGATCTAGGATCTATGCTTGCTTTTTGCTTACGCTTAGCGTGCGTGTTTGACAAATATGGTGCAGCCTTGCTCATCTACGGGAAGACCGGATCAATAAGGAATAGGATCATTAACCCAGCACCAACGCTGGCTGACTGGCTCAGCATTCATTCCTTCAAGAATGACAGCCAAAATTCGGAGGGTTCGGATCTCTGAGGGTTCGACCTCCTCTAGAGATTCTAGGGGGTTATGGTTGGCAGGCTCAATGGGATACTCACCCGAGATAACGCCAGGGTTCAACTAAACGAAGACATTCAGGAGCGTCTGGCGCAAAACCAGACTTTAACCAGTTTTCCGGGGCCTCATTTTCTTGCCTTTTCTTGCATGCCTTCTAGCTACAAGGACACCTGTAGCTATGAGTCCAACGATTACCAGCGTGATGAGTACTGGTGTTAGGTCTGATGCTGTGGAAGGTTTTCTCCTACCTGTAACCTCAAAATACCAGATTGGGTTGCCAATCTGCATAAAACCTTGGCTTGATTCTGGTTTTGGAATAACGCCAAGCTGAATCAACCACTGACCTGATGGCGGCTCCGAAGTTAGTGTTCTGGAATGCATGCCTTTCAAGAGTGCTCCAAGCTCTACAGAGGTTGTGGTCTGGTCTGGCTTAGTAAAAAGCAAGGGTGCCGTAACGTTACAGTGAGATTTTTGTCTTTGTAACATTTTCGGGGTTTTATTCAAATGACAAGAATTATCAACACACTCTACCCAAAGTTCAAATCTTGATGCTCTCACCATCCATGGGGGGATATAGACAACTGGGTGGTTTTGGTTTCCACGTGAAGTCACGTCATTTATTAATATCTATATATTTTTGGCATTTTTGCTGTGCCAAAATTATGCCAGAACCCCCTACCTCGGGAGAATTTCTGATTGTTTCCTATTCGTTACATAAGTGATACGCAACTGTAACACAAGTTCTATTTCTTATTGAAGACTCTTTCTACACGCCTAATTTGCACATTATGTTGGAGACATTTCATGTTAATAGAAGAAAAGATTCCGAAACGAACTAAGTTGTTAGAGACGATAACCGGATTACCAGATTTAGATATTTGGTTCCATCTTGGGGATTTTCAGGGCTCGTTCTCTTAACGGGTCTTGAGTGCGTCAGCTTCTAGTCTCTTACATATATCATTAGATCTCTCAGTAAGTTGATGAATATCCCGTCCCTTTCCGCCTTCTCGAAGTCTCCTTTGTGTTTATCCTCTCTAGCCAATGGGATAGAGAATCGGTTCTTCTCTTGAAAGCCAACCTCGAGAAAATATTGGTGAGCCAACAATGGCAAGTCTACAATTCTATCTCCTTCAGAAGGTTCAGGCAGGTATGGCTGCATCAGAAATGCTACGTGGCCGCCTTCCCTCACAGTCTCGTAGCAGTCTTGAGCAAGCTTCTTGAGGAAACACAGGTAATCTTCTAGGCTCAGGCTTGCGACATCTCTTGGGTCATGTTTGTAGGCGGATGCCCTAATCTTCCAGTAGGGCGGATCAAGAAAGATGAGATCGCAGTCTCTAGCCTTCTGCGGGAAGCCTTCCCGGATATCATGTTCCTTGATGAATTCTCGGCTCGGCCGTATATCATAACTTAAGCATTTTCGCTTCATGTATCGGCATGCGTCTGCGGTTGCTCCTCCGCCTGCCATAGGGTCAACCACGAGATCATCCTCTTTGGTGTAGTGGTAGAGAACGTTGAGTACGATCCCGCCCGGAATGGCTCCTGGATAACCGTCTATTCCAAAGAGCTTAGACTCTTTCTCGAATGTCCATATGTTGTGGATCTTTGGTACGAGGGGGAATTGGCCGGCTCGCTCGAACTCCTCCTTCCTCTTGATCTGTCTGAGGTTCTTCAGGGCCTCCTTCCGATTTTTTGCGTTCTTGACATCGTCATACCTATCAGCGTATTCGACCAGCTCCCTGTCACGTGTGATCGTTGTTCTTGAGACGCCTAAGATCTCTGCTGTCTTTGCCTCTGACCAAGGCCCTGAAAAATTGGTGAACCGTTCACCATTTCTTTCCCTCTCATTTCGCTGCTTGGCAGGTCTTCCTCTCTTAGAGCTCCCCCCATGCATGTGATGCATTTGTCTGTCAAACCCAGCTCTGAAGGATGCCACTTCATGCCAGCTCAGCTGTTTGCGCTCAACATTCTCCAAGCCCTCGATTATCCAAGCAAGCTCGTTTGGAACAACTTGAGCCTCGACATGATCTACTCCAGCTTTCTTTAGAGCCTCCAAGCGACGGAGCCCAGCCACCAACCTCACATCCTCAGTTACTACAATCGGGCTGACCCACCCGAACATCTTGATCATCATGCTCAGCCGGTTCGTATCGCCGATATCGTGTCTGAGTCTCTCTCTTGGAACCTTTATCTCTGATATCCTGACCCTAGCAATTCTTGAGTTTTGAATTCGTTTAGACTTACTATCTTCTTCCGCCAAACTTTATCGAGAATACTGACAGGAGACCTTTTAAACGGAAGGAGAATCGAAAGAGCCGGAGAGAATATTGGTCTGAGAGACGTTAGTCACTCCTCAGTTGTGGTTTGCTTCTCGGTCTCGGCATCAAACCTACTCGGAAGCAAATTGAAACACCGGCAATCTACGATTATGTGCGGCTTTTAAAGGTGCCATGAATACATACTGGAGATAGAATTTGTCAAAGTATTCTGGGGTATCGAACTCAGAGTTCACCGGCTTTGAGAAGATGATCCTTGCGGTTAGTCTACTGTCCCAGAGTAAAGGCGGCGGCAGAGGCTGGATCACATTAGTTCTCGATCCAGAGTTCTGGAACGACATCGAGCTGAGGTCAGCCATAAGACAGAAAGTGCAAACAATAATCAAAGATTTCGATTGGGCATCAGCATTTCTCTCGATTCCAAACAGGACGGATCCTAAGTTTGATGAACCGTCATACTCATACGCGGCAAAGCTTCTGAATATGCTGAAGGAATTTGGACAACTTGAAACCATTGTCCGTGACACCTATGTTGACTTTGACTCTTCAACAAGAAACAGCATAGAGCAACTGTTCGGTCCGTTTGAGAAGGGAAACAAAAGTGATAGGATAGAGGAATTGGTATTCGCTTCTACAATTCACATTTATCCAAGAGGTGATTTTGCGGTCAATGTGAAACAGGGGATAGAGAACATCGACCACGTAAGGAGGATCATTAAATCCGAGTATCAAAAAGCACTGGAGCTTGTGAAGGGACCTTTTTTCTCCCTCGATGACTTAGTTGGTGTGGAATGACGAAGCGATATAATAGGAGTCACGACAAACTCGACTATAATAACCTTCCAAAAGTCCCCATAAATGTTGACCAGTTGGTTGGTCTAACGGAGCCGTGGGGAGATTCTCTTTTCTGCGAGAAATGCAAGACTGAGACAATTCATGTCCCCAAATGTCACCTCAAAGGCGTCTACATTGAAGAAGTGGGAGTCTTGATACTGGGAGAAGATGATCTTGAGATGCGGACTGATGAGGAGGTTGAGGCGCTGAAGAGGCTTGTGCCGAATCCGAATTGGCTGAAACCCCCATTTGCTAATCCCGACTGTGTGCTGGTTAAATGCGAGAAATGTGAAAGCATCCGTGTAGTCTATTTCTTACCGTGGGACGAGTTGGCGGCGGGAAAACCGCTGAAAGACGATTGATAAAAGAAACACCCCGAGCTGGAGGGGCTCAATACACACCAAGCCTCTGAATGCTTGTTCATTGTTTTCGTTGCTGGAGCGCTTTTCAAGGCATGTCTGGAGATGTTTGGGTGTTGAAGTGTGGTTGATGAGGTTGAATCTAGGCTGCCTGAGTGGGTGCGCATCCTTATTCAGCTTGCCCGTCAAGAAGCTTCGAGGCGAGGCCGAGTTCCCGAATCTTGCGGGCGATGACTGACTGCACCTCTGGGTCTCGAAGCAGTGCAGCCATGACTTCATCGGCTTTCCGGCTCTTCTGGTCAAGCGTTTCTATGGAGAGTTCGTCCAGTGGGGCTGAGCAGCGGCTGCAGAAGCGGGCTTCGGGGCTGTTCAAGAGTTCGCATCTTCTGCATCGAATCGGGTTTAACACCTTCTCTTCATTAGGTCCTCTTGTTATGCCGTGCATGTTGAGTACTTCATCGTCGACATCTCGGCCTGAGAGGTGTATGTAGCGTGCAGGCATATGGCTGGAGGCACTCCACCCGTAAAGCTTTCGCATGACTGGTTCGGTGAGTTTTGTGGAGGATCTTGTGATTGAGCTGTGGCGGAAGCTGTACGGGTTCACCCTCTTCTTCACGTTGGATTCTCTTGCTATGGATCGGATGGCGCTCCTGATAGCGTCGTAGCTTAACCTCTCTCCTTTGCGTGGTCCCTTGAGGTATATCCAGACTGGCCCCTTTGGGTTGTTGGAGTCTGGATGGATGGAGAGCCACTCTCGAAGTGCAGGTGATGACGAAACAAGGCGGACCCGTCGCTCTCCGACTTTACCACTCTTCACCGTCGAGACATCTCCATAATCGTCAAACTGGATCTGGCTTATTGTGAGGGTCATCCATTCTTCTGGTCGAAGTGCCTTGTCGTCGGCTGTAGCGATCATCGCCCACCACATTGTGCCCCTCTTCTTAGCTGTTTTGAGCATCGCAAGAATATCTTCACAGGTCAGTATGTCTTCAGGCAGTATCTGTGAATCCGTAGGCCACCTTATCTTGATCCAGCTTGTCTCCGGGGGGTCTTCATCGCTGTCCTCAACTTGCTTTAGCCACCGCCAGAACTTCTTGATCGTTAAGGCGTAAGCGGCTTTGTTCCATCCGCTCCAAGGTTTTCCACTCTCTGTCTTGGCTGTGTTGACATGCTCCATCAGAACCTGTATATCGGCTCTCCCGCAGTCCTCGAACCGCTTCTCCCCAAGCCTTTCAGCTATACGTGTCAGCCTTTGCAGGTAGTAGAGCTGCCTGGCAACTGAGAGGCCGGAAGCGACACAGTGCTGCCTAAACTCTAATATTCTCTTCTTGTTCTCATTCAATATGGGCTTGCTTCCAATCAGAAGCTTAACAGCGCAGTCCATTCGGCGGGCACGGTTATGAAGATCCACCATCTACAGTCCCATACGTCTCCCGGTATGCCTTTTAAGCGGCTAGACCGAGAAAACGCCGCCCTACCCAAACGGGAACCAATCGCCAAGTTTAACGCCCTCTCCCGGCGCCAAGACTAGTTCGTTGACACAAGTATTCCAGTTATCTCTGAGGAGATTGCAGAGGCAGGATTGGAGACTTCGGGTCCACAACACTATTTCTGTTGTGGTCTCTTGACGACTTCAACCTCGTCGATACTATGTATTGTTGCCCCCAGGTCTTCAATGCATTTCTTGACAGTATCGATCTTTACGTCACCCCCTTCGAGTAGAACCTTGATGCTTTCGGTGTTCTGGTCGATCTCGGCCAAGGATATGTCAACCCGTTCCACTCCGTGACAGGCAACGAGTCTAGAGGCGAGTTCAGGGATTGGGGGTTGATGGGGCTTCAAAACGTCCAAGACAACCTTCTTGACGATTGGGTTGTGAACCAACTTACACACATCTCGAAGATTCTTCTGATGCAGATACATATTCTACCTGTAAGCTGAAAAATCTTGGTGTCACATTTTACCTATTAAGAGCACGAGGATGACCACGATTACCCCTACCGCCGTCATGCGGATTCCGGATAGGAATACCCTCTCTTTAGATACCCTGCCCGTGAATGCTCCCAGAGAGAAGAGTGTGATGAATATGATTGCTATCGACAGACCCACTGCAGATTCTATTGAGATGAGGTGATGGTGGGCTGCGACGAAGGGAGATATCGAGGCTACCGCTGTTAGCGACGGTGATAGTGCGTCTACGGTTGCAGCCCATACTGTCGCAGTCCTCAGGGCCTTGCCATGAATCGAATTCTCCAAGCCGACCAGCAGAGACCTCTCAAGCTCTTTGAGTCTTCTGAGGCGCTCGGCTCTCTCCGCGAGGTATGTTCCAAAGAAACCTGAGATACCCATAGCCAGACTCGCGCCTAAACCGGCTCCTACAATTATTCTGGGATGAACTGGGCCTGAGACCCAACTGCCTATGACAACCCCAAGAGCAGTAAGGGCTCCGTCAAAAGCGTTCATTACAAAGTATCTGCGCGATATTGCTGCGACTCCGGTAAGCTTCAGGTAGAACCTGAACCTCTTGAAGTATTCCTTCAACTTTGACATCTAACCTTTCAAAGCAGTATTCCCAACTTGAGCCTTGGGTTGATTCCGGCTCGCAGTACCAAGCGTCTGAGTTATTTCTGTCCAAACCCAAAGGTCAAACATGAGTCAGAACGAAGCATCGTCGCTGGATGATTGTCCAGAGAGAGTCCGTTTCTCTCACTTATCTTCCTTCAGTATCTTGGATTCTCTCGCCGATTTCAGCTGTGAAGGGTACGTATACCAGCGATACGACTACGCAGCCGTAGCGGTCCTTCGGTACACGCATACTCCTTACAAGAACCTTTGGATCGACTAGGGTCATGTTCCTGTCAGACGCCATCCTCTTCATCCTCTTGAAGAGTTCGGAGGTGATTGTGTCTTCGTCTTTGTAGCCGTGGTTTTCCGCAACAAATCCATAGGTTGGGCCTTTCCTGTCTCGACACTTCGTGTAGCCGATGCCTGCGCCGATAACTTCTCCTTCATCACCATCCATCCTTGCGACTACTGCGAAGGTTACGGCCCCGGGCGTTGTACGGGTGCGTTTAACCTCGATTGCGTCAGCTGGGATTATTGATGAGATGTAGACGAGGTTGCACTCGTCGATTCCTGCTTCGCTCAACGCATCGTCGAACGCGTTTAGGGGCGACTCAGTACTGATTCCTTCGCCGCTGGTCACGAAGTAAGCTCGGGGGAGGAACATTCCGTGAACGGTTTTCACTCGTTTCGGCATAGTTGTTCTTCCGTAATTGTTTGTTGGCCATTCACTCTAGAGAATTGTCTCAGCCTTCCGGATCCGGCTTCTCTGGTACTGAACAATTCTCTGTGCTCTTTCATATAATGAATAACTCATCTTTAAGATTTGCACCTTCAAGAATTTCCGCACATTAGAGGTCTGGCAAGTTCAGTTATCTCATGCGCTGAAAGAGCTCTTGAAAGAATGGCTTAATCATTGAGTCAGGGCTTTCTCAATCAGGGATTGGGATTTTCTTTTCTTCCTAGGTTGAACAGCTCCCTCTAGGATCTTGTGGGGTCCAGCTGTAATTTTGCAGCTTCAAGACTAGTCTGTTTTGAGCCTGAGTAATGAGGTTGTGGCAATGGCAGATGGTGTGAGGTTCTCTCTGTTTTCTTCGCGGCTTATGTTGTTATGCTGGAGGCTTCCTACTGTACGACAGTTATTTTTCCGTATCTTCCAACGTTAAGCTGAGACTCGCCTCTGAAGCTTGTGACGTAGCCGTTCTCGATCTTGACGGTGTCGTTCACATTCACGGTCTCTATCGTCTCATTCCATAGGGATAGCTTTATTGTTCCTGAGTCGTCTTCTAGAGCTGCTGTTGCTACGCGGCCTGGCTCACCGAACCTTGTCGTGACCTCTCTTACTTCACCGATGTCCGTGATTTTACCCTGTAGTTCGACCCGTCTCATTCCGGGTTTGAGTTCATTAACTTTCATTATGCTGATTCTCCTACTGGACCACTGAGGCTGTTGCGAAGGATCCTCCGATCCCTGTTATCCTCACTTTCACCTTATCTCCGGCCTTGGTGTCTGGTACGAAGACTATGAAGTTCTGGATCTTCGCTATGCCGTCGCCTTTTCTCCCAACGGTCTCGATGGTGATGTCGTATTCTTCGCCCTCCTTGACAGGTACGGGCTGGCTGAATCTTCTTGAGCCCCTCTGGGATCTTCTACCAAACCTTCGCTCAGAGCCTTCAGACTCTCCCTCCAAACTCAATCTCTCGCTCCTCCTTTCTCTCTGTAAGCTAGGAAAGATTGGCTGAGAATGAAAAGTAAGCTCGCTTCAGTATCTGCACAAAAGCGGCTTTCGAGTTGAGACTTCCCATCTAGCGATTCCTAACTTACGACTTTCTACAGCAATGTCAGAGATATTAAAGGCTTGCTAGACTGCAAGCCCTCCCGTTAACCTAGAAGTTGACATTAACCCTGATTTTGGGGTAGTCTTGGAGTTCTCTGCCGGGACTATCCTCTGCGAGAGGTTTCACCTCAACAATGTTGGAGTGCGTGATGTTGGCGATGTCTTCCCGAGAGGCGACTATCGGTTCAAACAACTCCTTCTCTGTGTAGACTTGGATACTCTTGATCGGCGTCTTGATGGATATGTGTTGCTCAGACTTTATTCGTCTAACCTCTGAGACCAAGGCCAAGACTGCGTCTCCATCATGTTCCGCCTCGTCGTCAATCAGTTTAGCCTCTGGTTGGGGCCAGGTCGTCGAGTGTATGCTGTTAGGTCTGGTCTTCGGGCCCGGCAGATTACTGTAGATCTCCTCAGTTATGTGGGGGCAGACTGGGGCCAGTAACTGGAGGATTCTGAGGAGGACGCGGTGGAGGGTGTATTGGGCAGCCTTTCGCCGCTGGTTGGAGGCAACATCGCCACTGTAGAGTCGATGCTTCACCGCCTCTAGGTACTGGTCGCAGAGTACGTGCCAAGTGAAGTTCCGAATACCTTCGAGGGTTGTGTTGAACTGGAAGTTTTCGTAGGCTTCGGTTGTGGATGCTGTAAGCCTCTCAAGCTTGCTCAGAAGCCAACGGTCGACCAGCTCAGGTTCAGCCTCCTCCCCCTCAAAATCCTTGAGGTTTGTCAGGACGAATCTGGCTGCGTTCCAGAGTTTCGTCAGGAACTTCTTGCCGTACTCAACCTCGCCCCAGTGGAATGGTAGGTCATAACCGGTTGCCGCGCCCGCGGCGGCCCATTGCCTCAGTGAGTCGGCGCCATACTTGGATATTGCATCGTAGGCCTCCACATAGTTTCCGAATGACTTATGCATCATCCTGCCGTCCGACCCCCTGACCATGCCGTTCACCAGAACGGTCTTGTAAGGTGCCTTCTTGAAGAGGGCTAGGTGTTTGACCATCAGGTAGTAGTCCCAGGTTCTGATTATGTCCAAGCCGTTAGGCTGAAGGTCGGCTGGGAAGAGTCTCTTCATCGACTCCTCGTCGTCAGGCCATCCGGCGTGGACTGCGCAGGTGATCGATGAATCCATCCAGGTGTCCATGACGTCGCTTTCCCCAATGAACTCTTCTGAGCCGCACTTTGAGCATCTGCCTGTTCTTGGAGGCTCAAATCTGGGGTCGACTGGAACCCACTCATTCTCGGCAACGAGTATTTGGCTGCAGCCTTTGCAGTACCATACAGGGATTGGGGTGGCGAAGATCCGCTGTCTTGAGATGACCCAGTCCCAGTCGAGAGACCTCGCCCAGTCTATCATCCTGTGTTTTGCAAAGGTTGGGACCCAATTCACCTTCTCCGTCCACTCCAGAACCTCCTCGGTCATGTGCCTGGTACTCATGAACCACTGTGTCCTTGAGATTATCTCCACCGGAGTGTGGCATCTCCAACAGGCGCCGGTGCTCTGTCCTATCTTCTCCGTCTTCTTGACCAGACCCTTATCTTTGAGGTCTCTTACTATAGCCGTCCTTGCCTCGGCTATGCTGAGGCCCCTATATTTCCCACCTTCTTCACTGATGTGGCCGTCTTCAGTTACCAGCGAGACTAATGGGAGACCGTACTTCTTCTGCCACTTCACGTCAGTCTTGTCTCCGAAGGTGCATACCATAACTACTCCGGTGCCGAAGTCTTGGTCAACTTCCTCATCGGCGAGGACCTTGACCCTTCGCCCGAAGAGTGGAATCTCAATCTCGCTTCCGACGTGTGATGTGTACCTCTCGTCCTTTGGGTTAACAGCGACAGCGACGCATGCCGGGAGGAGTTCAGGGCGGGTTGTGGCTATGAGGAGCTGAGTCTCCCCGGAGCCAAATGTTATGTATATGAGTTCACTCTCACGCTCAACATAAGCAACCTCGGCCTCAGCTATCGCCGTCTCGCATCTGGGGCACCAGTTGACTGGATGCTCCCCTCTGTAGATGTAGCCGTTCCTGTAGAGTATCAGGAATGAGAGTTGGGTTGAGCGGTAGTATTCCGGGTCCATAGTCCGGTACTCAAGGCTCCAGTCGATGGAGTAGCCCATGGCCTTCATGGCCCGTTTCATCTTCTCTATGTACTCGTTGGTGAGTTTGATGCAGAGTTCTTTGAACTTCTGAACTGAGACGTCTCGTTTCCTTATTTCGTAGGCCTTCTCAACCCTGACCTCTGTTGGTAGGCCGTGGCAGTCCCAGCCTTGGGGGAAGTGGACGTTGAATTCCTTCATCCTCTTGTATCTTGCAGCAAAATCGAAGTAGCACCAGTTCAACGCGTTCCCCATGTGGAACTCGCCGCTCGGATAGGGGGGTGGGGTGTCTATGCTGTATGTTGCGCGGGTCTTGTCCTGGCGGTTATAGCTGTACAAGTTCCACTGGCTCCAGCGCTCCTGCCACTTGGCCTCGTGTTCCAGTGGATTGTAGGTCTTCGGTAGTTCCGGGTCGCTATGAGTGCTCATTACACACACCGGTGCAGTCAGTCTGTCTTAACATGGGTCTGAAGCCCCAAATTAATGGGGGTCGCTTTCAAAAGCGTTTCCCAACACTATCTCTGCCGATTATGGAGGAAGCTACTTCAGGAAACTTCCTAAAGACTGTTGCCTATCCTGCTCTTCTTTCTCTTCTCCCAAGTTCAGTCTCATGCTGTCCTTTGCAGCGACAGTCTTGACCTTGGACTCCTTCTCTATGAATCTCGCCTCATGGTCTGGGTTTGCGTATATCATTCTCATGCCGAATCCTGTTATGAGGCAGACCTCTGGCCTGACTTCACTGAGGATCCTGACTGCCTCATCTGTGGATAGATGACCTCTTATCGGGGCGCCTCTGGGGCGGAGGACACACAGGACCAGCAACTTGACACCCTTGAACTGTTCCTCAATTCCTTCGAAGTATTCTGTGTCTGATGTGTAGCCTAGCTCTCCTGAAGGTAGAGTCAACCTGAAGCCAACGGCGTCCGGGTCCTCATGTTTGGCTTTCACAACCCTAACCTTGGCAGTACCTAGATCAACCGTGCTTCCAGCCGTTACCTCAAACACTCTCTCAACCATATTCCTGTGGTAGGATGAGATGCGGGGGTCGCAGACACTGTTTCCTCGGATGACTCCCTGAGGAGCGACTAGTACGCCTCTCCTCCGTGTCCCGCCATTTGTCATCGCCTCGATGTACACCTCAGCGTCGCCGTCGTGGTCTGGGTGGCAGTGTGATATCAGGAGGGCCTCAACTTTTGTGGGGTCGAGGTTGAGTTGGTTTGAGTAGGCGATGGAGCCTGGGCCGGGGTCTATCTGTATCTCTGAGGAGCCGGTCAGCCTGATGCCTCCTGTCCGCCTTTTCTGAGTGATCATTGAGAAGCGGCCTCCCCCGGTTCCCAGAAATATGAGTTGGTCCTCAGCCAAGGCGCTCCACCTTGAGGTCTTTCATAGGTTCGATTGGCCGACGGAAGGCTGTTGAATCATTGTGTTCTTCTTTCTTGACTTCTAAACCTGTTGTTGTGAAGACTCCCCGCACGATCCGCCTTACAAGATATATTGAGAATGCCAGAATCGCCGCCAGCCCCACCAGCTCGACTGAGAGGTTGGCGAGTTCTTCTAGGGACCCAAAGATGCCATCGTAGTTCTGTGCAGCAACCTCGTAGATGTAGGGGTAGTAGTTGAAGAACCAGTGGAGCAGTATAGGCGCGTGAAATCCGAAGGTCAAGTATGCGAGTGAGAACGCTAACCCGGCAATAGAAGAAGACGTGATCTTCCCAATCTCCCAGCCTGAGCCGGAGAGATAGTGGGCCAAGCCAAAGACTACCGAGGTCAAGGCTACCAGAGCCCACTCCGCCCGGTTGACTCCTCTCAAGATTCCGTTCGTCCTGATGTTTGGCGATCCTGAGACCTCCTTGGCGCGGTCAGGAAAAGCGATTGATAGAGAGACAGATTTCAGGTATGATTTGGCGTTGGATTCTCCTTTCGCAGACAGGGTCAGGCCTATGTTCACCACATAGTAAGCTGCGAACGGAGATATCCTGTACATGACTTCTTCGAAGATTGGAGAGTAGGCCAATTCGAAGAGGCCGCGGTAGGGGTTCGCAAACTCGATTGATCCTGTCGGTAGTCCCGCGGTCTCCTGCAGACCTTGGATTAGGGCTACCAGGACTAATATTGAACTTGACAGCACTGGTAGGATGAAGAGGAGATTGCTTGAGGCCGAGGTGGGCCGCTGGGGGATTTTGCCTCTTAAAGCCTGAATAAACCCCCCATTTATCCTCCATGCTACAGCGAAGCACAGGGCGTAGATCGTCGATACTAGGACGAAGACTGTCCCGAAAGTGGCTGTTAGAGGCAATCTGACAACGAATATGGTGAAGAGGCCGACTGGCAGGTTTCCTGTTGAAGTCTGGCTGAACTCACTCCCTCCTTGACTGAGTAACATGACGAAAAAGCCTAGCGGGATTGAGAAAAGATACGTGGAGACGAAGAAGAGAGTGGTTGCTCGCCAGAGGTAGAGTAGCGCCTCCCTCAGAAGAATAGTAGGGTTGACAGAGCGCATTCTCTACACACCGACGCTAGGATCTATTGTCGAAGGTTGATTATATCTTCGTGAGAAAAAGGTGAAGGTTGGGGCTTATTCCAGTGGTGGTGCCGGTGTCCTGAGTCTGCCGGAGGGACATCTAACCCTGTCCTGTCTGCCAATTTTCATTCCAAGAAGTGCTCAACATGTTTTTTAGAAGTTGGGTCCGCTTGACACTTTCGTTTAAAGAAGTTCTATAATGAAATTTGCGTCTCACCAGTCTAGAGGTTGGGTTCCAAACGATCAATAAGCCCTTGAAGTTCAGTCAGTCTTCTAGTTTGGTCTCTAACAATACGGGCAAGATATGCGGTGAATGCGAGACCTTCAGCAAATGTAGGAGTGGATTCTGTCCCAGGACCGAGGTTGAGGTGAGCCGGAACCACCCCGCATGTCAATGGTTTACTAGCAGCCAGATCCTTGGAGGCTGGCGTAGGAGAAGTGTCGAGCAGAATGGTGAGTCGCCCCCAAGGAGCAGCAATGGTATGGGGGTCCACCTTAGGGCCTACATGAACCACAGCGGCTGTGATGGGCCGAATCCTGAGTACTGCGCAGTCTACTGCCCGAAGTATTGGAGTTGTCAACTCGTCCTGGACGCGGCCAAGAAGAGATAGAACTGTCCTTCGAGCGCAGAGATCTATCTGGCCTCAGCACAGTTTTACATTGCCGTATACGAGGTTCATGCAGAATTCTTCGAGTCTGTCAAGTTCGGCTTGAATAGTTTCTTTGATGGGCTCAGCAACGTCTTTTATTGAGATGTTTGGTTCGAGGACCAGTTGGGCCGAGACGACTTTAGGTTCATTTATCGGTTTCCCAATCTGGCTCAGTAACCACACGTAGACTTCATTCAGGCCCGGAACCTTGCTGTAGACCTCCTCGGCCATCTTGTAGGTTAGGATATTGTATATTTTGCCGACGTGGCTTACCGGATTCTTGCCGCAGGCCGCCTCTGAACCCGTCGGCCTATTCAGGGGGATTATGCCGTTTACCCTGTTTCCCCTTCCGACTTGGCCGCAGTCTCCACCATCGGCCGAGGTTCCGAGGACGGTGAGATATACTCCACCAAGGCCACGACCTGGCACATCAGCGGTATTTAGGTCGATACTCACCTTCATGTCAACCCTCGGTTCAACATACTTTCTGATCTCTTCAAGAACCTCCTCCTTCACCCGGAAGTATGCTTTTTCACCGTCGATGTATCTGTCCACGAACGCGATTCCTAGCGTTAGACAGAGCTCGTTCCCCTTCCGTAGACCCATGACCTTGATGTCCTCTCCGGTCTGGGGAAAGCCTTTCTTGAAGTCTGGTGAGTTGAGGAAGTACTCTGTGTCTCGAACTATCTGTTCAGTAGGCGTCAACGGAGCGAATCCGACAGCTGCTGAGGTATCGTTGGCGCCCAGAAACTTCCCTTTCCTATCGAATATGTCTGTCAGAGCTTGGGACCCTCGCTTCAGCTCAACCTGATACTTGATGTGCGTTTCTGGGTCTACCAGCCTCAGGTTACGTCTTATCCACTCCTTCGAGGTCTCTATAGCAATCTCCTCTACAGGTATGGTTTCTGAACCAACGGTGAAGGTTGCCCTGTCGCCAAAGACCAGCAGCATCGGCTTCAGAACCTTGCCTCCACCAAAAGCGACCTCAACATCTCCAGCAACTAGCAGGCCCTTGTCGATGTTGTGGTGCATGATGGAGCCGAACCTCTTCAGGTACTCCATACTGAGGGCTCTGGAGACCTCATCCATGACTGAGTCGCATATTGTGTCCGGATGGCCCAGGCCCTTTCGTTCACAGATCTCGGTACTTCGCTCTTGCAGAGGCTTCTGCCTCAATTCATCGAGGATTATGTCGCACATCGCAGTCAGCCTTCGCTCGTCTAATGCCTAACTTGAATTATTAATAAGTCTGTGCCATCGATATTCCGAAAGGAATCTTGTCTTCAAGATCCAACGTAGCCGTTCAGGTGACTATGAGAAAGGGTAAACTATGCGTCGACAGCGAATCGTAGCCGGCCTCCTCCAGATATGGGTCTTTCCTGAATCCTTGACCTCATTCTTATATTCAGACGTGTCAGCTTGAATCATGAAGGGTTCAGCTATGCGGGTTTCAGAGGTAATGAAGGCAGCTGTGCTCTTTGGAAGAGACGACCTTCGCGTCGTTGAGGCACCAGTACCCAAACCTGAAAAGGACGAGTTGCTCATCAGAGTTCACGCCTGCGGGATCTGTGGAACAGACCCCCATATCATATCAAATGGATGGAGAGGGCAGCCGCCATTCGGCGAGTATATTCCGGGCCACGAATACGCTGGCGAAGTTGTTAGACTCGGAGAATCGGTCGACGAGTTCAAGATCGGCGATAGGGTAGCTTCAGAGCCAGCCACAGGATGCAACAGGTGCGAAAACTGTGTCAGAGGCCTCTACACCATATGCCTCAACTATGGCAACCGCAAGAGGGGGCATCGCCACATAGGATTCACCGCAAACGGTGGATACGCCGAATACACAGTCGCCCCAGTCAGATGTCTACATCCAATACCGGGCAACATCACTTATGAGGAGGCGACGATGGTGACGACGGCCGGGACATCGCTCTGGGGGATAGAGAGGATAGGAGGAATAGGTGGGGGCGACAGCGTGGTTGTGATAGGACCCGGCGCGATAGGGCTGATCGCCCAACAAGCAGCCAAAGCCTTCGGGGCAGGCCAAGTCATAGTTACTGGAACCCGCGATAGCAGACTTGAACTTGCCAAGAGACTCGGAGCAGACCACACCATAAACGTCAGACGTGAAGACCCTGTTGCCAAGGTCAACGAACTCACGGGAGGACTTGGTGCAGATGTCGTGCTCTGGTGTGCCCAGAGTCCTGAGTCAGCAGCACAAGCCGTCCAGATGGCGAAACTGGGAAGCGGAAGGATCTCTCTGATAGGAATTCCGGAAGGAGGGAAGATCGAGATTGACGGTGCAAGGGTGGTTACAGGGAACATCACTTTGGCCGGGTCAAGGGGCGAGGGCGGCTGGAGCTGCAGAAGAGCCATTCAATTGATGGCCCAAGGCAGGATCAGGACTAAAGAGATGATAACACATGTCTTCCCCCTAGACCAGATAAATAGGGCCTTCGAGGTCTTCACCAAGAGAGAGGGGGATGCGTTGAAAGTCGTTGTGAAGCCTTAAAACATACATTGGAAAATGCTTGTCTCTCCTGATGTTGGTGAGAATGAGGCTTGCCAAGTCGATTAGAGTCTTCTATTCAAGTAAGATCTCTACGGTCCATCTCGCAGTTTTTCCCACAACATCTGGGCACTTGTCTGTGTGTCCTCCTGCACGATCGAATTCTTCACGTTCCTTTGGGTCCCAGAAATTGAAGGATCTTCCCATAATCTTCTTCTGAACATCCTTGCAGACGATGCTTCCAAATTCTTCCATAAATCTATCGTGAAGCTTCTTGGCCAGCTCCATGCATTTCTCTCTTTGCCCTAGGTTCCTAAATTCTTCACGGCCATATCTGTGGCTTATCGATGCCACACCACCTGCAAGGGCTCCACACGTACCGTTGCCTGAACGGCCCAGTCCTCCGGCAAGGCCGTCGATTGCCTTGAAAACACTACCAGTCTCAACTCCCAAAACCTCGTTCACCGCAGCAAAGACACATTGAGGGCAACTTCCATATTCTCTCTCGAAGTTAAATCCCAACTCATAAGCACGTTCCATAGCATCTTTCCTGCTGTACTTGGTCTTCAACAGTCCCACCCTAGATTTTGGTCTTGGACTTTAAACAGCAATAGCATATAAAACTCATTAAAAATGTTCCGAAGCGCGTATCATGTTTGTCAGATACCTTTAACACCGGAATAGCCTCATCCTGATTCTTGATGTGATTTGAAGGCAGCGAGATTTTACGGGGTGGGCGAGCCACTCCTAGTGGAGGATGTTGATAGGCCGAGCATATCTCCAAGAGAGGTTCTCGTCAGGGTAAGGGTCTGCGGGATCTGCCATACCGACCTCCACTTCATAGATGAGGGTCTGATCAAGCCTGGGAAGATACCGCAGATCATGGGGCATGAGGCGGCCGGAGACGTGGTTGAGGTTGGAAGAGAAGTTGAGGAGGTCATGGTAGGTGACAGGGTGCTCATTCATTTCTACTTCAGTTGCGGTGAATGCTATTATTGCCTGCGGGGACGGGAGAGCCTATGTGTGAGCCCGGACTTCAGCCGGTTTGGCTTCACGACCGACGGCGGGTACGCAGAGTATGCCAAGGCTCCTGCAAGAAGAGTTGTCAAGTTGCCCGACGAGGTGCCGTATGAGGCTGGGATACTCGCCGACGCTGGCTCAACAGCCTACCACGCCGTCAGGGAAGTCGGCAAGGTGAAGCTTGGCGATACGGTCGCAATAGTCGGCTCTGGAGGAGTCGGGTTGTGCACACTCCAGATGGCGAAACTCAGCGGAGCCACAGTCATAGCCATAGATATTCACGAGAGCAAGTTAAAAGCCGCTGAATCCCTCG
>Ga0209610_1000026_pt1 | contig 71054 bp, 65 predicted proteins | sample LakKivw275mmetaG_FD_184137 | JGI IMG/M metagenome (GOLD analysis project Ga0209610, IMG submission 184137) | Anoxic lake water microbial communities from Lake Kivu, Rwanda to study Microbial Dark Matter (Phase II) - Lake Kivu water 275m metaG... | ecosystem: Environmental > Aquatic > Freshwater...
CTTCCGCGCCAACCTAAACACCAACGTAAGGGATGGGGCGAGATGTTTGCCCTGAGCGGAAGCCGAAGGGCTGAAACCCACCGCTGCACTTGGGAAGATATAGCGAGGGCCCCGTTTCCTTTGAGGAAACGGGGCCCTGCTATTATCAAGTCACTTACGATGCGATAACGTTTATGCAGGAGCGCGCCGCGTTCGAGTGCCATTCGCCAGTCTTGCCGGTTGAGCCTCTTGCCCAACATTATAACAAACTGTATTTAGGATTTCGTAAAGCGGATCGAAAGCGCGGTCAGGGTATAGTCGCGCAGCATCGAGCCAAAGCGGGATTTGCTGAAGCCGTGCTGGCGCAGTGTGTAGAATACTGGCACCTCGATGATCTTCAACTTCCAGCGAAAAGCGAGGTACGTCAGGCGGATAAAGTATTCCCCGTAGCCGCGAAAAATCCCTCCCAGATCCAAGGCGAGGAGCGAGGCGCGGCGCATAGCGAAAAACCCACTCAGGCTATCGTGGATGCCATGCCACAAGACTAATTGGATGAACCAGTTATACACCAGGCTGAAGAAATAGCGCTTCCGGTCTTCCATCCCACCGCCCGTGACAAAACGTGAGCCAATGACCAGATCATATTCATCCAATAGCTTGACCATCTGCGGAATGTTGGTTGGGCTGTGGTTGAAGTCAGTGTCCATGACCACAATCCTGTCCCCGTCTGATTGTTGGATGCCGCAACGAATCGCCGTCGCCAAGCCTCGTTCCTGCTCGCGGACGAAACACTTCACCTCGACCCCGGGCCTGGGCGGGTGCGCCCGGACGGCCTCTGCGGTCCCATCCGGGCTGTTGTCGTCCACCACCAGGATTTCGAGTTCCCGTCCCAGCGGGAGCAGGCTGGTTTCGATGGCCGAGATCAGATTCCCGATGTTGTCCCGCTCGCAATAAGTGGGCAGAATTACCGAGATATACATATCAAGCCATTTTCCTAAGCGCAAGCACGATACGCAGGATATCTTCTCCGCTGAGCGTGACCGCCGAGGGGAGATTGATGCCGCGCCGCGAGAGGTCTTCGGCGACGGGCAGGGAGATGCCGGCCTGATACGGCGGCTGGATATGGATCGGGTAGAAAAAGGGACGACTGTCAATGTTCTGATGGCGCAGGCGCGCCATCACCTCGTCACGGCTGAGCGGAAAATCTCTGGCCAGCAAGATGGAGTACATCCAATAAACCGAGGCTGCCCAACTGGCTTCCGGCGGGAGCGTGATGGAGGTAATCTCACGCAGACCCTGGTTATAAGTCTGGGCGATATGACGTTTTTTAGCAATGAATTCTTCGATGCGCTCCATTTGTGCCACGCCTAGGGCGGCTTGCAGGTTGGTCATGCGGTAGTTGTACCCAATCTCGGTATGCCAGTAGCGTCTTTCGGGTGACATGGCATGGTCACGCAAGAAACGGACTTTCTCATCCAGGGCGTCGTTGTCGGTGGTCAGGAGTCCGCCCTCACCGGTGGTAATGATCTTGTTGCCGTAAAAGCTGAAGGCGTTGATTTCCCCCAAGCTGCCGACGCGCTTCCCTTTGTAAAGTGCACCGTGCGCCTCAGCGGCGTCCTCGATGACGTGGAGGCCATGCTGCCGCGCTAGCTCGAGGAGCGGCGTCATGTCCGCCGGATGGCCGTAGATGTGAACGGGGATGATGGCTTTGGTGCGCGGGGTGATCCGGCGAGCGACATCTTGCGGATCGAGGTTCCAAGTCTCGGCTTCGGAATCAGCGAAGATGGGGGTCGCGCCGGTATAGCGGACGGCGTTGGCCGTGGCGATGAAGGTCAGGGTCGGGACGATCACTTCGTCACCCGCGCCGATCCCCAAGGCGACCAGCGCCAGGTGTAGGGCGGTCGTGCCGTTACTGACCGCGATCCCATGCCGCACGCCGCAAAAGTCAGCAAAACGGCCCTCGAATTCGGCGATGTATTTGCCCAGCGAGGAAACCCAGCCCGAGCGGACGCACTCGCTGACGTACTCGACCTCGTGACCGGAGAGCAGGGGTTCAGAAATAGGAATGAAACGGTTGGAAGAATCCATAGGTCTCCATTTTAATCTATGTTCGCATCTTGCAGAAAGAAAATTACTTCTCCCAGTTATGAGGAAAACCATCGCAAAGACAACCGCGAGTATAATCGCGGCATGACGGATAAACGCCCGATCTTGAAAACCATCCAGGATGGTTTTTCTGCCCTGGTTGAGGCCTTCTTCATCCCTGCCCAGGGAAGGGCATTGGCCTGGCTTGACAGACTCTGGTCAGCAGCCCTTTACCTTTTGGGTCTGCTCCATTGGTGCTATTTTCTGAATTGGGGCAACATCCCCTTCGACCTGCACGACTGGCTTGACACCGGCGCTTATTTCAGCTTCCTGCGTCAGGCCGCCCTGACGAACCAACTGCCGCTGCACATCGGCTCGGCGCTGACCACTACCGACCGCTATCTGGCGCGCCCGGACACGTTGATCTCCCCACAGGCTTATCTGCTGCGCTTCCTCGAGCCGGGACCGTTCGTGCTGGTCAACGTGCTGATCCTGTACTCGGTCGGTTTCGTGGCCTTGCTCCTGCTCAAGAAACGCTACCGCTTGGCCCCCGCGGCGTTCACCGCACTGTTCGTCCTCTTCAACTTCAACGGTCACATCACCGCCCATTATGCCGTCGGCCACTCAGAATGGATCGGCTACTTCTTCCTGCCTTTCTTCGTGCTGCTTATTCTCAAGGTGTTGGAGGGCGAAAAAGCAGGCTGGCGCTGGGTGCTATTCATCTCATTGACGCTTTTCGCCATTACCCTGCAGGGCGCTTTCCACTTTTTCTTGTGGTGCCTGATCTTCCTGCTGGCCTGGGGAATCTTTTCTCCAAAATATTTCGTTCCGGTTCTGAAAGCGATTGCCTTCAGTCTCCTGCTCAGCCTGTTCCGCCTGTTGCCGCCCGCCATCGAGTTCGCCGGAGGCGGAAAGGCTTTCATCTCCGGCTTCCCAACCGTGACCGATCTATTTGCAGCGCTGGTGGTGCTCAAATATCCGGCGGAAGCGCTGGCCGGCCCGTTCAAGTCGTTGGGCTGGTGGGAAGTGGATACCTATGTCGGCTTGATCGGCTTGGCCTTCCTGCTCTACTTCGGCGTCTATCGCACCTGGCGGAAGCAGAGTCCCCTCCGAACGCTGCTGGCGCCGATTGCCGCGGTGACATTCCTCTCGGTAGGACAGGTCTACGCCGCCATCAACCACCTGCCGGTCCCTCTGGCGGACTCGGAGCGCGTCGCCGCCCGGTTCCTGATTGTCCCCATGGCGGCGCTGATCATCCTGGCTGCCTTTAACTTCCAGGAATTCCTGGCCGGGAGAGGCCGCCGCAGCCTCTCCGAACGGATCTTCAGCCTGGGTCTGCTGGCGCTGCTGGCGCACGACCTGTACCAGCACTCCCGCATCTGGCGCGTGGCCAACATGTACCAGTTGTTTCCCAGCACGCCCGCTGACATCCAATCCCGCGTCGTCAACCACCCTGACCCGGTCTACTTCGGCGCGCTGATCGCCGGCGCGGCTGGCACGCTGCTGACGTTTGTCATTTTGCTCATCCTGTCGCTGAGAGAACGGCGGCTGGCGAAGGAACGCAGCGAGGAATAATCGGCCATGCCAGAATTCCGCTTCACTCACCCCATTGAAGTTCGCTACGGCGACCTAGATCCGCAGGGGCACCTCAACAACGCCAAGTACCTGACCTACTTCGAGCAGGCGCGCGTCCATTATCTCTTGAACCTGGGGCTGTTCGAGCCGGGACAGTCGTTCACGAACATTGGCATCATCTTGGCCGAAGTAAAAGTCACCTTCCTCGCGCCGGTTCAATATGGCACGGATTGTCGCGTTGGCATGCGCATCTCCCGCCTGGGCAACAAGAGCATGACCGCCGAATACACCCTGATAGACGCCGACACCAAGGAGGAACTGGCCACTGGCTCGGCGGTGCTGGTGGGCTACGATTACCGGACGAAGGAGACGATTCCCATCTCGGTGGAGTGGAGAGAGAAGATAACCGCGTTTGAGAATCTGGATGGCTATTGAAATTTAGCCCAACTGCCATTACAATGTTCATGAAACAGATATTCTAAATAAGCCGATCACATGAACGATAAAATTTCTGAGCCTACGCAATTAACCTACCTCACCAATTTGACAGTGAGGCAAGTAAACGTCCTTCGCTCTCCGAAGAATAATGGTTCAGCGCGCGCCGACTCGGCTAGATATTTGGCAGAGCTTGGAGTCGAAATAGTCAATCGACACCAACCAATCCAATTCTTGCCAAATTCAAATGAACTTGTACACCGATGGTCGCCGTATGTTCAGGGCTTTTCTGCTAGTTTTGTTCAAAGGACCCTCGACCTTTACAGGCATGAGTATGAATCTCCAGTGATTCTCGATCCATTTGCGGGGAGCGGAACTGTAATTGTGCAAGCTAAACTAAATGATTTGGCAGCTTACGGTGTCGAACTGAATCCACTCCTCCACTTTGTTGCCGAAACAAAAATCAATTCCTGGACCACAGATCCCCACAAATTTCTCAATATCGCCCGGCACTTGGCTGTACGAATGCCGACTAAAGCTCCAGGCTTTCTGAAATCAGAAAAACACTTTAATCCGGGAGTGCTAAGAAATCTTGAAAAATTAAAAGGAGGCATTGACAGTTTTGAGCCGGTGTCGAAAGATGAAAAGCATATAAAGGATTTATTGTTGCTTGCATTTGCTTCAATACTGATCGATTGCAGCAACCTCAAGCGCACGCCTTGCCTTGGATACAGTCGAAACAAGAACATAGAAGATAATGCTCCGTTTATTCTCTTCTCAAAGAAAACAGAAGAAATAGCCGAAGATTTGCAAGTGTTGCACAGTAAGTTTGTTCACTCCATTGAATGTCCAGCGGAGATACATTTGGCAAACTCGATGGAGTTCGAACATCCTCACACCTATGACCTAGTTATAACCTCCCCGCCTTATATGAATGGGTTGGATTATGTGATAAATTACAAGATCGAAATGGGATGGCTAGGATTTGCTGAGAACCATAAACAGCTTAAACGAGTGAAAGATGATATGGTTGTCTGTGACAATGTATCAAAAGGCTTGATCCGAGTTTTTGCATCTGCTACTGATCGATATACGAATCCTTGGATTGAGGAGATAAAAGAGAGTATATTCGCAAACATCCAACAACGTGGAAGTTACCGCCGAAAAGACATGCCAGAAATAGTGCATAAATATTTCGACGATATGTACAAGGTGATGAAAAAAGTGGTTTCCGCCTTGAAAAGTAAAGGAAGATTTATTCTTGTGATCGGTGATAGCTTGATTGCAGACACCTATTTACCAACCGATTTAATCATCGCAAGAATGGGGAAGGAAATGGGATTGAATATAGAAAAAATTGAAAAGGCACGAAACAGACATTCGGGACAAATTCGAAGCTACAAACTACGGGAAGCAATAGTAACTTTACGCAAGGAGTGAACGTACATGCTACAGCGAGAAGACTTCGGCTACCTAGCCAACCCGGCAAATGGTTTAGGAATTGTTAGATCAAGAACACTCATCGGAAATCTTCGCCTTTGGGATATTCCTCGAAGCGAAGAGGCATTGGATGCAGTTATCGATGAGATCGGCCGATCCCCAATGCCGGGTTTGTATATGCTTTTTGATGAACGCGCCGGTAAGAAGGTTTACATTGGACAGACAGAAAGCCTGAGGAACCGTGTATCAACTCATTTGAAAACTCCAGATGGAAAAATCAAAAACTGGGATCGGGCGCTCATTATCAATGATGCCAGGAATTCCTCACATTCAGACTTTAATGATGAGAATATCAGATTGGTACTGGAGGATTTCCTCGTTCGACTTTTTAGGATAAACAATTACAGTGTAGTCACTTCTAGCAGTCGAACCCCAAGTCTAAGCGCGCAGCAAATAATACTTTGCGAGTCCTTCAAGGAAGAAATAGTCATATTGCTGACCAACAAGAGCAAAATCACTAAGGTATTGAAGGGGCGCAAGGACGACCAGAGATACTTGGATGAAGTAAAGAGAGTTCTGGAGCAACGTGGTCACAAAATCCAGAAATGGAGTAATCTTGAAGCAATAATTGGCGGATTTAAAGTATTCACTCGTCCTGGTAGCCCGAAACCCAGTGGTTGGCAAGTCACTTTTCGAGGCGGGAAATCTGATAGTTCCAAGTCATTGTTGGCTGCTGGCAATGGTTTCCTGCTCATGCCTCGCGGCCCAATCATGTTCATCCCCTTGAAAGTGATAAAAGAACTGGTGAGTAAAGTCGACGCCGAGGCATTTAAACGGGATACTGTTGATGTTTTTATCAGATTCGATGACAACAAAATCATCCTGATTTATAAGCGCGAAGAACGAGATGTGACTGAATTTGCAATCGAAAAATACTCATAACACCGTGCACATTCCGAATAACTTATCTCTGGGAAAGGGGAGATTCGGGGTGAGCTTATGAACAAAAACATCTGGATTCTTGTTGAAGTCAGAAGTGGAATACCTGCCTCAGTCCAAGCTTTCACAAACAGGCGGTTGGCTGAAACTCAAGAGAGACGATTGCGAAAGCATCTTAACCTTGACAATGATGAAACCGGCATATTCCCTATCAACGTAAAAATGGAAAGTCCAAAAGAAACCTATGGACACGCTTCCCGAAATTGACACCCCCTACCTCCTCGATTTCCTCACCAAACTGCTCAACACCCCCTCCCCAACCGGCTTTGCCGAGCCGGCCATTTCGCTGACAGAACAAACCCTCAAAACCTTCCCATTCTTGCAACTTTCGCGCACCCGCAAAGGCGCACTGGTGGCCGTCTGGCCCGGTGCGCGGGAGGACGCACCGCGCGCCTTGACCGCTCACGTGGATACACTCGGCGCGATGGTCAAGGAGATCAAGTCCAACGGGCGACTCAAGCTGACCAAAGTCGGCCACTTCGCCTGGAACACGGTAGAGGGCGAGGGCTGCACCGTCTTCGCCGCCAAAGGCCGCCAGGTGCGCGGCGCCATACTGCTCGACAAGGCCTCCGCTCACGTGTACGCAGCCGAGGTCAACGAGACCAAACGCGACGACGACAACATGGAGGTCCGCCTGGACGCCCGCACCGCCTCAGAGTTCGAGACGCGCGGCTTGGGCATCCAGGTCGGGGATTTCGTCGCCTTCGACCCGCGCGTTGAGTCGACCGCTGGTTTCGTCCGCTCACGCCACCTGGACGATAAGGCCGGCGTCGCGGCCATCGTAGCGGCTGTCAAGGCCTTGAGCGATGCAGGGCTGAAGCCTGTCCAGACCACGTACCTGCACGTTAGCAACTACGAGGAGGTCGGACACGGCGCGGCTGCCGGTATCCCGCCAGAGGTCCACGAGCTGGTGGCGGTGGACATGGCTGCCGTCGGCGAGGGCCAGGCCTCGGACGAGTTCCATGCCACGCTATGCGTCAAGGATAGCGGCGGACCGTACCATCACGGCTTGTCCACGCGGTTGCGCGAACTGGCCGATAAGAACGACATTCCCCACGTGGTGGACATCTATCCTTACTACGGCTCGGACAGTGAAGCTTTCTGGCGCGCCGGCGGTGACGTGGCGGCAGCGCTGATTGGCCCCGGCGTGGACGCCTCGCATAACTACGAGCGCACGCACACTGAGGCGTTGACCGCTACGGCCAAATGGATAGTGGCGTATTTGCTCTCAGAATAGTCGAGCAACAAAGGAGGCGTTATGTTTCAATATTCTGCCAAAGTTGTAAGGATCGTAGATGGCGATACTCTTTACCTGGATGTTGATCTGGGTTTCTTCATCCGCATGACGATTGACGTGCGGTTGAATGGCGTCAATACGCCTGAGACGCGCGGCCCGTCCCGCCAGGCTGGACTGAAATCGAAAGCCTATGTCAAGCAGGTTGTGCCGGTGGGCAGCACGGTCGTCGTGCAAACCTACAAGGCCGAAAAGTATGGCCGTTATCTGGCTGACCTGTGGTATCTGCCAGGCGTGACCGAAAGAGATGAGATCAAAGTCAAAGGCCGCCTGTTGAATCAGGAATTGCTGGACAAAGGCCTGGCAGTCCCCTACAAGCCTTGACATGCACACACAGCCACAAGGAGCCTTCCATGTTGCTCGGTGCTAGCCTGCCCCTAGTTTCACTGAAAGAAGTCCCCGCCATCGCCAAAGCCGCAGAAGCAATCGGCTTCAATGCCCTGTGGACAACCGAGACCCAACACGACCCGTTCCTGCCCTGTGCGCTAATCGCTGAGCACACGCAGAAGCTGAACTTCGGCACGGCGATTGCCGTCTCATTTGCGCGCAGCCCGGCGAATCTAGCCTACACTGCCTGGGATCTGGCTGCCCAATCCGGAGGCCGCTTCATCCTCGGTCTGGGGACGCAGGTTAAAGCGCACATCGAACGCCGCTTCGGGATGCCCTGGCCCGCGTCCGTGACCGGTAAGCTGCGCGAGCAGATTGCAGCCATCCGCGCCTTCTGGGATTGCTGGCAGAACGGCACCAAACTAGATTTCCGCGGCGAATACTACAAACTGACGCTCATGTCGCCGTTCTTCAATCCCGGGCCGCTCCCCTCCCCCATTGGGGAAGGGAAGGGGGGCGCCGCCCTGAGCCTGTCGAAGGGTGGGGCCATCCCCATCTACATCGCCGGAGTCAACACCGGGCTGGCAAAACTGGCCGGAGAGACCTGCCAGGGATTCCATGCTCACCCTTTCAACAGTCCGCACTACCTACGCGAGGTAATCCTGCCCGCCATCGCGGAGGGGGCTGCCAAAGCCGGGCGCAAGCGCGAAGATGTGAAGGTGTCGGTCACAGCTTTCGTAGCGACCTCGCCAGAAGAGCAGAACTTCTGCCGCGCCCAGATTTCGTTCTACGCCTCCACACCCTCGTATCGCCCGGTCATGGCATTGCATGGCTGGCAGGAGGTGGCCGAGAGGCTCTCCGCCCACGCCTCGCGCGGCGAGTGGAGCGAGATGTTCGGGCTGATCAGCGATGAGATGCTGGAAACCTTCTGTCTGGTGACCGATTCCGCCAGCCTGCCTGCCGCCCTGAAGGAGCGCTATGCAGGATTGGCAGACAGGCTGACGCTCTACTTGCCTTTCACGCCAGGTGAGAAGGACACATTCTGGCAAGAGATGGCAAAAGAGTTCAATTCTAAAGAAACCCAATGACCCTCTTTGACTGGATCGCCGCCGGCATTGTCATCGCCATCCGATGTACTTTGGCTGGTGGGCAGCCATGTTTGGCCCGCTCCTGCTTTACCCCATGTGGGTGATCCTCCTTTTCTTGGTCTTCTCGGTAATGGCATTTTTCGGCCGTGCCCGTCGCGAAGAAGCCGCCCTGGCGGAACGCTTTGGGGACGCGTGGACGAAATACAAAAAACGCACCAGGTTCCTGATCCCGTTTATATACTGATTTACAGATCCCCAAACTCTAATCTTCTTCATACAAAAACCGCCCCGCTTTTTGGTAAAATCAATCCAGACACTTCTTGTCCGATTGTTAAGCCCGACCCCCGACCCGCAGGCTGCTTCGCAAAAAGCGGGGGCAAACGGACTCGAAGGAACCAAAGGGTTTCACTCCCTTCCTATAGTGGCACCATGTGCCCTTCGCGTTTAAAGGTTTTGGAGACCTCATGGCAAGCATGGAACGGTTCACACAGCGTGCGCGCAGGGTATTGAGCCTGGCACACCAGGAGGCTGAACGCACCCGTCAGGGATTAATCGGCACTGAACATCTCCTTCTTGGTTTGTTGGAAGAAGAAGGCGGCGTGGCCGGGCGTGTTTTACACGAACTGGGATTGGAATCCGAGCGCGTGCGTGAGATCGTGGCGCGCGTCTCTGGGGAAGGCGATTACCGAGGCGGCAAGATCGAGCTTGCCCCCGACACACAGCAGGTGTTGGAGTTCGCGATTGACGAAGCCCGCCGCATGGGACACCAGTATATCGGCACCGAGCACATCCTGCTCGGCCTGGTGCGCTCTGAGGGCGCGGGGATGGAAATCCTGAGGAGACTGGGCGTGACCCCCGAGCAGGTGCGCCGCCAGACCCGTCGCGTGCTCCAGGAAACCAGCCAGTCGCCGGTACCGGAAGGGGCCAGGCCGCATGGCAAGGAACCCAAAACTCCGCTTGTGGATCAACTCGCCACCGACCTGACCACCCTGGCCGAAGAATCCAAACTCGACCCGGTCATTGGCCGCCAGATGGAGATCGAGCGCGTCATCCAAATTTTGGCGCGGCGCACGAAAAACAATCCGGCGCTGATCGGCGAGCCCGGCGTCGGCAAGACGGCCATTGTCGAGGGGCTGGCCCAACGCATCATCGAGGGTGACGTCCCCGCGCCGCTGCTGAACAAGCGCGTGCTCAAATTGGATGTAGGCTCGCTGGTGGCTGGAACAATGTACCGCGGCCAGTTCGAGGAAAGGCTCAAGCGCGTCATTGACGAACTCAAGAAATCCAAATCCATTTTGTTCATTGATGAATTCCACATGCTGGTGGGCGCGGGTGCAGCCGGCTCCGCCGTGGACGCGGCCAACATCCTCAAACCCGCCCTTTCACGCGGCGAACTTCAGTGCATCGGCGCGACGACTCTGGATGAATATCGCAAGCACATCGAATCCGATGCCGCGCTGGAGCGCCGTTTCCAGCCCATCGTCGTGGATGAACCCACCGTCGAAGAGACCATCGAAATCCTCAAGGGTGTGCGCAAGATGTACGAGGAACACCATCACCTCGTCATCTCGGATGAAGCTGTCGAAGCGGCAGCCAGGCTCTCGTCGAGATACGTATCGGATCGTTTCCTGCCCGATAAAGCCATTGACCTGATTGATGAGTCCGCTTCGCGCGTGCGCATGTACAAGTCCGACGCGGCCAAGTCCGCCAAAGACCTGTACGCCCAATTGAAGCAAGTGCGCGCCAGCCGTGCTCTGGCTGCCGAGGAAGGCAAGCCGGAAGAAGTCCAGACCTGGCAGGAGCAGGAAACCAGCCTGACCGGTCAATTGGAAAAAATGCGCAACGCCTGGGACCGCGCCAACAGCCCGGTGGTCAGCGCCGACGACATCGCCGAGGTGGTCGCCATGTGGACCGGCGTGCCGGTCATGCAGATCGCCGAGGAGGAGTCGCAGCGCCTGCTCAAGATGGAAGAGGAATTGAACAAGGCCATCATCGGTCAGGGCGAGGCGATCAAGGCCATCGCCAAGGCCGTGCGGCGGGCGCGGGCGGGACTCAAGGACCCACGCCGGCCAATCGGCTCTTTCATCTTCCTCGGCCCAACCGGCGTCGGCAAGACAGAATCGACCAAGGCCCTGGCTAAGTTTATGTTCGGCAGCGAGGATGCCCTCATCCAGCTCGACATGTCCGAGTTCATGGAGCGCCACACCGCCTCGCGGCTGGTCGGCGCGCCGCCCGGCTACATCGGTTACGAGGACGCCGGTCAACTGACCGAGGCCCTGCGTCGCCGCCCGTACTCCATCGTGGTCTTTGACGAGGTTGAGAAGGCGCACCCCGAAGTCCACAACATGCTTCTGCAAATCATGGAAGAAGGCCATCTCGCCGACGCGCGCGGCCACACGGTAGATTTTCGCAACGCCATCATCGTCATGACCACCAACGTCGGCGCGGAGGAGATCAAGAAGCAGACCTCGCTCGGCTTCCAGTTGAAGCGCGACGAGAAAACCGAGGAGCGACTGTCCTACGAAGAGATGCGCAAGAAGCTGACCGAGTCGCTCAAGAAGGTCTTCCGCCCGGAGTTCATCAATCGCGTGGACAGCGTCATCGTCTTCCGCGCCCTGAACAAGGATGACATCCGCCAGATCGTGAACCTGGAACTTGACAAAGTGACCAGGCGACTGATCGAGCACGAGGTGACGCTGACTGCTACCGATTCCGCCCTGGACCTGTTGGCGGAACAGGGCTATGACCCTGAGATGGGTGCCCGTCCGTTGCGCCGAATCATCCAGCTCAAGGTGGAGGATCCGCTCTCGGACGCCTTGCTCTCCGGGACATTCCACGAGGGCGACACGATTCTGGTGGACGTGGAGGAGGGCGAGGTGATGCTGAGGCGGGGGGAGGCTGAGAAAGAGGAAGTGGTGGAAGTGATCTAGATCATAAGACACCCGGTGTCTCTCGGTTATACTGGGAACGATAGCCCTCACCCAGCCCCTCTTCCAATTCTTCGGCTTCGTTTACCGTTCGCGCCGCGAGCAGCGGTGGCACGCCGGTGCGAGATGGCAGACAGACTTAGGGAGAGGGGGGAGTTATAGAACATGCCCAAAACCCACACCCGTTACGTCTGCCAGCAGTGCGGACGCGTCTCCGCCGGTTTCATGGGACGCTGCCCGCAGTGCGGTTCGTTCAACAGCATGGTCGAAGAGATCGTCAGCGAGGAGCCGCGGCCGGCGGCGCGCGGCCTGAGCGGACGCTCGTCACCGCGAAGGCTGGATGAGGTCAGCGGGGAGGCCGAGGAGCGCATCCCGGTCCCCATCGGCGAGTTCGCCCGCGTGCTGGGGGGTGGCATCGTTCCCGGCTCGATCGTGCTGGTCGGCGGCGACCCAGGCATCGGCAAGTCCACGCTGATGCTGCAAATGACCCTCGAAATGGCGAACAGGCTCAAGGTCCTGTATGTGTCCGGCGAGGAGTCCGAGCGGCAGATCAAAATGCGGGCCGCGCGCCTGACATCTGCGGCAGAGAAAAAGTCCACCGTCCCCGAAAATTTGTTTCTCGTTACGGAAACAAACCTAGATACCATCTTCGAGCATATCACAGCGGTCAAACCGGACCTGCTGATCGTAGACTCGATCCAGACTGTCTATATGACGGAATTGGAATCGGCAGCTGGCTCGGTCTCGCAGGTGCGCGAATCGGCCAACCGGTTGCGCGAGCTGGCTAAATCGTCGGGGCTGGCAGTATTCATCATTGGACATGTCACCAAAGAGGGGACAATTGCCGGGCCGCGCGTGCTGGAGCATATCGTGGACACGGTGCTGTATCTGGAGGGCGACCGCTTCCAGGCCTATCGCCTGCTGCGCTCGGCCAAGAATCGCTTCGGGGCGACGGCCGAGGTGGGCGTCTTCGAGATGAGCGAGCGCGGGCTGGCCGAGGTATCCAACCCTTCGGAGGCTTTCCTGGCCGAACGGATGGTCAACGCGGCCGGTTCAGCGATTGCGGTGACGATGGAAGGCACCCGTCCGCTGCTGGTGGAGGTGCAAGGGCTGACCTCGCCGACCCAATTTGGCAATGCCCGCCGCACGCCCAACGGGGTGGACATCAACCGCCTGCTGATGATCGTCGCTGTGCTGACGCGCCGCCTGAACCTGCGTCTGGCCGAGCAAGATGTTTTCGTCAACGTGGTTGGTGGCCTGCAGATTGACGAGCCTGCCGCCGATCTGGCCGTTGCTGCGGCCATTGCGTCCTCCGTCCGCGACCTGCCCCTGCGCGCCGAGGCGGTGATGATCGGCGAGATCGGCCTGGCCGGAGAACTACGCATGCCAGGGCAGATGCCGATCCGCTTGCGGGAGGCAGCCAAGCTGGGCTTCAAAACCGCCATCCTCCCCAAGCGGCTGCGCAAGGGTGAACCCTGGCCGCAGGGGATCGAGGTCGTCGAGGCGCGCTCGGTCTATCAGGCGCTGGAGGCGGGTTTTGGGATTCAGAAGGAGGCGCCAAAAATCAGGAAGGTGGCGTAAATATCCCTTTGCCCGGCCGCACGCCGGGCTTTCTCTTACCGGATTATCATCCGAGATTCATCCGTTTTTTATCTTTGCCCGGTATAATTCGAGGGAATTATCCATACCCTCTGGAGGTTCCATGCACTACATCCCCTTTATTTCCACCCTGGTTACGTTCGCCTTCGCCGCGGCCGTCTTCGTCCGCTACCTGCGACGGCGCGGCCCGCACCTGCTCGTCTGGACTATCGGCCTGATTTTCTACGGCATCGGCACCCTCTCCGAAGTGATCCTCGGCTTCACCTTCAGCGGACTGGTGCTCAAGCTCTGGTACTTGAGCGGCGCGATGTTGACCGCTGCCTGGCTGGGACAGGGGACGGTGCATCTGCTCGTGCGCAGACGCGGTGTCGCCTCCACTTTGACCCTGATCCTGACCACCGTTTCGCTGCTGGCCGCGACCCTGATCCTGCTCGCCCCATTAACACCCGCCGCTGCTTCCTACAACGTGACCCAAGCCATTTCATCCCAATACAAAGACATCCTGATGCGCGGCGGCTTGACCATTGCCCTGACGATTCTCCTCAACATATACGGCACGCTGACGCTGGTCGGCGGGGCGATCTACTCGGCCTACATTTTCTGGCGCAAGCGCGTCCTGTTCAATCGTATGATCGGCAACGTGCTGATCGCAGCCGGCGCGCTGGCCCCGGCCATGGCCGGTTCGTTCGTCAAGCTGGGTCTGGCAGACGTGCTTTATCTTTCTGAGTTGATCGGTGTGGTTTTGATGTACATCGGCTTTCTGCAAGCCACCACCGTTCCGGCAACTGCAGCGGCCCCTGCTGCGGCAGGTTAGCTTTGCAAACCAGAAACCCGTTTTCTCGAAGAGAACGGGTTTCTTCTTTTCGCGGGTATAATTTTCCCAGACCCAATGACTATCAGACCATGTGACTATTCGACTGCGCAATCCCATGACCATCCTCGATATTCCTCTCATCTCCCGCATCCGCCGCAATCACGGGCTGGAACATGCTACTATCAACATCCTCTCGCAGCGCTTCCCCTATCGTCCCTTGGCTGGTTATTCCAGCCCGGGCGGATTCTGGATCCTTGGCGAGATGCCGACCGAGGAGCTGCGCGAGGCGGTTGTCCAGGCACTGACCCGGATGCACGCAGGCGAGCGTCATCTTGCTATCCATGCCAATTGTGGAACGAACGTGCTCGCCTCGGGCTTCGTCGCCGGGCTGCTGGCTTGGCTGGGGATGGCGGGCGCGAAGTCCAAGCGCGAGAAAGTGGACCACCTGCCATTGGTCATTGCGCTGGCGATGTTGGGCTTCATTATCAGCCAACCGTTAGGCCCCGCTATCCAGGCACGGGTTACAACCTCCGGCGACCCACAGGGCATGACCATCGTGGACATTTTTCCGGTCCGCTTCGGGCGGTTTGTGCTTCATCGAGTCATTACGCAGGGCTAGCGGATATTCGATAATGTCGGAAACATCCAACGTGATTATTCTGCACGGCACGGACGAATATGCCATCGCCGGCCACCTGAACGAGCTGCGCGCGGCGATGGGCGACCCGTCCACGGCGGAGATGAACATCACCCAATTCGATGGTCGTGTCGGTTTGGATTTCGAGGCGCTGAATATGGCCGTCAATGCAATTCCTTTCCTGGCGGCGCGCCGATTGGTTATCCTGGCGCACCCCATCACGGCCTTTTCGTCCCCAAGTTTGCGCAAGAAATTCAACGAGCTTTTGACAAGCATCCCACCAACCACGACTCTGGCCCTGGCCGAATACGACTTGCTCAAAGACGACCACTGGCTGTTGAAATGGGCCAGAGTCTCCGGCGGGAAAGCCAAGATCCTGGTCTGCATGATGCCCAGACGTTGGGAGATGACCGGCTGGATCCAGCAGGAGACGAGCAAGCAGGGCGGCAAGATCGAACACGGAGCCGCCGAACGCCTGGCGGAGATGGTCGGCGAGGACACCCACATTGCAGCTCAGGAAATCATGAAGCTGTTGACTTACGTCAACTACGCGCGCGCCGTCACCACTGCAAACGTGGAGCAGATCAGCATTGCCAGCGCACAGGGCAGCGTTTTCGACTTGGTGGACGCCTTGGGGATGGGCAATGGCAAAAAGGCGCAGAAGGTGCTCCACCAGTTGCTCGAAAGCGAAGATCCCTTCTCGCTGTGGGGCATGGTCATCCGCCAATTCCGGCTTCTGTTGCTGGCGCGGGAAATGCTGGATGAACGCGCACCCGTTTCCGAGGTCCAGAAAGCCCTCGGCCTGCGCGACTTCGTGGCACAGAAAGTCTATGATCAGGCGCGGCGCTTCACCATGTCCGCGCTGGAAACTGTCTATCACCGTCTGTTAGCAATTGACGAGGGGGCAAAAACCGGCCAGGCGCCGCTCGATCTGGCGCTGGATACGTTCATTGTGGAACTGGCCCATAATTAGCGTGCGAACCGCTTTGCCCCGAAACTCAGGGGAATGATCACCCCGGCGGCAAACGTCACCCCCACTACGGCCAGATAGGACGATACGAATACGCCCCGGTCGAGCAGCACCGCCGCGACCGTATTCGACATGGCGTGGAAGACGGTGACGAAAAACAGGCTGCCCTGGGTGTTGTTATACAGCCAAGTGTAGATCACGGTCAGGCCGAAACTGAAGAGGAACTCGCCGCCGAGCGCCAGCCCCGACATCGGATTGGATGGGTTGAGCAGGAGCGGCAAATGCCAGAGGGTCCAGAGAATGCTCATCACGATGCTGGTGATGAGGGCGCTGTGCTTCTCCTGCAAGCGAGGCAGGGCAAAGCCGCGCCAACCGATCTCCTCCCAAACATTCCAGATTGCCATCCCGATAAACATGGGCAGGATGCTGACCCATGCAAAACCGGCGAAATCTGGCAAGGGCTGACCAAAGAGCCATCCCGCGCTGAGCGCAACGGCCGTGATGAGCGGCATCCCGAGGAAGGCCACCAGGTACCAGGCCCATCCGGCGCGGAAATTCCCCAGCGCGGCGAAAAGTTCGCCGGGGCCGCTTTTGCCTTTCAGGATGAGCATCAAGATGATGGCGGCAAACGTTGGCCCGCCGCCGCCCAGCAAGGTGAAAAGGATGGTCAGCGCAGGGTGGTCGAAAGGGAACATACCGCGCGCTTGCAGAGCCTGCGGCACCCAGCCGAGCCAGGAAAACAGAAAGGCCAGGACGTAGAATGAGGCAACCGGGTGGTTTTTCAGCAAGACTTTCATTGCTTTTCCCTTCGCTCAAAACAGTCGCGGCTGTTCGGATGCGGGACCTATTTTCCACCCGAAGCGGACCAGGTCCACACGTCCGCGCTCGTCGAATTCTACGCCTTCTTCTTCAAGCAGTTGACGTTGTTTCTCCGCCCCGGGGCGCGGACTGATCTCTCCTTTCGAGTTGATGACCCGCTTCCAGGGCACATCCTCCGGGCATTGCGCCATCGCCGATCCTACCCAGTGTGGGCCGAGCGACAGGTAAGCTTTCGCCTCCACGCCCTCCGGCGGCGGGATGAGCTTGGCGATTTGTCCGTAGGTAGCGACTGTGCCGCGCGGAATCAGGCAGACGATTTCCCAAACCTGGTGGTTGAAGAGGATGGGGTCGGGAGGGGAGGTAAAGGGCATTAGATTATCTTTCTGGCCCAAGCCAATGAAAATCGCGGCCGATAAGCAATTCATTCATGATTGCATGATGAGTATTATTCATCGCTATCGTACGTGTTTCGAGCTTAAAAGACCGCGCCAAAGCCCGGACTTCTTCCGCATCATCATAGGTCATCAGGAAATCCCCTTTCACACGGCTAACCTCATAGAACAGTCTTTCATGGTCAAGTTGATGGTATTTATATAACCTTGTTCCAGCCCTCTTTGTTGATGCGGTATAGGGAGGATCAATAAAGAAGACCGAGTTGATTTCCTCCCTGTGCTTTGCAATAATATCTATGCCATCTCCTTGAACAAAGCAAATTCTGTCTTTTACGCGAGAAATATCCAATATTCGGCGTTGGAGAGTTTCGGGATACCAACGGGAGAGAATTCCTTTCCCATTCTCTCCATGCTTCAGAGCACCAGCGCCAGGAGCTAGAATTCCTCCATGGCTGATGCGATTTTGCACAATGGTTTGAAATGCTTTCAGCCGAATGGTTCGAGGGTTTTGCGCGAGTAGCTCCTTCGCTGAACTTGGTGATAATTGAAATTGAGCTATTTGTTCAGCCAGCCATTGTGCTCCGCCTCTGTTGTTGATAATCGTGCGCCAAACTGATGCTACTTGTTCATCCTTTTCGACAAGTATCACTTCATCTGCATAATTTTCAAACGCGACCGTCAACCCAACAATAGCACCGCCTGCAAAAGGCTCAACAAAGCATCTCGGTTTTGGAATACTTACTAACCATTGCCGGATTCTTGGCACAAGCCAAGTTTTTCCTCCCGGATATCGGAATGGGCTTCGTTGCGGTACGGATGCAACATTCACCACCTTTGTCGTGTCGGTCCATAAAGCTAATTGCTCGCGGATCTGTTTCTCTGTCATATTTCTATCGGTTCAACCACTGGCTCTACGGGGCTAGAAGGGGGAGTACCAAACAATTTCCCGGCTTTGATTCGCTTTTCCAATGTTGCCATGAAATTGTGAATATCACCAGTTTTAGGTGTGGTGATTCTACTGAGCGCAGTTTCAAATTTGGTGAAAAGGGTATTGGATAAATTGAGTTGGTACGTGCCCGTCGCTTTATCGCGTTTCAGATCATAAATCATCCACCCTATCTCTGCATCCTGCTCACTAACGGTTTCGAGGCTCGGAAGTTGCTCGAAAAATCCTCGGTGGAGAACAACAACGGTTTTCTTCCCCCATTGATGCAAAACGCCTCCCTTGAAAATCAACTGAGGAGCTAATCGCTTCCGTGACGACGAAAGATAATCGGGCTTGGGATAGTTTTTAACAGGCCAATCAATCTTACAGTTTTGTTCTGGATTCCTTATGTAGTTCTGGAATCCATTGCTTATATTCCCGCTGATATAAACTGCTTGAACCTCAATCGCCCCAAAATCCGCTACAGATTTGTTGTCATTCAGAACTGCCAGAACAATATCAATATTTCCTGCTGCCTTGCCGAACTTATCGCTCAGACGAACCTCGGTTAGTGCAACAAACTTTTCATCACCAAAGAAAAATCTTCCTGCATCGGAAAGTATCGAATAATTCTGCCTAAAACGAACTGGACAGGTTATAACAAGATCGTTCCCTTGAAATATGCTACATACACCCAAAGGGTTTTGGATACTGAATTTTGTACAATTCGGGCCGGTCGAGTTGTGAAAAGGGCAGAGGCGGTTTTTACGATAGTTAATCGCCTCGGCAGACATGTTGTCCACGGGAAAACCGAAAACTTCAGCAAGCGGATTTCTAGGCATGTTTTCCTCTCACGAATAGATTAAACCGAGTACGCGAAACTGTCAAGATACAGAATTACCACTCCCATTTCATCAACTCCTCCATCGCCTCGCGCGCCGTGAGATCCAGCTGCAGCGGGGTGATGGAGACATAGCCGGCACGGATCGCGCCGAAGTCGGTGCCGGGTTCGTCCACGCCGGTTGGAAAGTCGCCGCCGATCCAGTAGTAGGGACGGCCGCGCGGGTCGCGGCGGGCGTCCAGCGCATCGCGGTAAAGGCGCAATCCCTGGCGGGTGATCAAAAATCCTCTGATTTCATCTTCTCTCAGATACGGCACGTTGACGTTCAGCAACACTCCCTCCGGCAGGCCGTTTTCCATCACCCTCTGCGCCACGCGGCGGGCGATCTTTGCAGCGGTGCTGTAATCCAAAACACCGTGATGATTCTCCGGCGCGTGCAGTGAAACGGCAATCCCCGGCACGCCGCCGATGACCGCCTCCATGGCTGCCGTCACCGTGCCGGAATAGGTTACATCGTGGCCGATATTCTCGTGCGGATTGATGCCCGAAACCACCAGGTTAATCTCCTCCTTGACCACGCCCAGCAGGGCCAGCGCCACGCTGTCGGACGGTGCACCGTCGGTGGTCAGGGCGGAGGTGCCATCGGCCAACAGCACCTCACGGGCGCGCAGCGGGCGATCCATCGTCTTGACATGCCCAGACGCCGACCAATTGTGATCCGGGGCAAAGACAATGACTTTTCCTAGCTCGCGCATCGCCTGCGCCAGCGCCAGCAGACCGGGGGCTTGCACGCCATCATCATTGGTGACCAGGATGTGCAAGTTAGTTTTCATTTACACATTCCAAAAATCAGTGGTCATGCGCGCCTTCTGGGATTATTGTATCAGAAACTGTAAGAACCCTTTCCCTTGAAGAGAACGGGTTCTTGGGAGACTAAACTGGTGAATAATATGCCTGCCAGATCCGCCGATATCGCTCTACCTCCTCCTCCCACCGCTCATCATCCCAACCCAACTCTGGCTGGACGATGGCGCGGATGCGCTCCATCTCGTTCAACCCGCCGCCGGGCAAGTTGATCGCCAGGCGCAGACGGCGCGCCAGCAAGTCATCCAGGTGCACCACGCCCTCGGCGCGCGCCGCCCAGCGCAGCTCAGTCCACAGGGAGGTGCCGGCGCCGATGGCCTCCAACTCTCCTTGCTGCGCGATCTCAACCAGGTTGCAGGCTTCGCTGCCGTAACGTCCGAGCAGTCGCAGGCGCAGTTCGGGCGGCAACTCGCAAACGGTCATCTCAGACGGCAGAGGGTCGAGGACGCGCTCCTCGCGGCCCAGGCGTGGATGCTCCGGCAGGACAGCACGCACGGCGCGCAGGGCGGTCTGCGCCATCAGCCGGAAGGTGGTCAGCTTGCCGCCGCTGACGGTCAGCAGCTCAGACTCGTTCCACAGCACGAACTCGCGCGACTCCTTGCTCGGATCGGCCTTGCCGGTATCCACCACCGCCCGCACCCCAGCCAGCGTGGACTGCACATCGGCCAGTGAAAGGCCCAAGCCGGGGAAAGCGTGCGTGACCGCGTCCATCAGGTAGGCAGCCTCAGCCTGACTGACACGCAAATCAGTGGCTGGGGCCGCGCCGTGATCCACGTCGGTGGTACCGACCAGGGTCACGCCCTCCCAAGGAAAGATGAAGACCGGGCGTCCATCTTTGGGGTGAAGGAAGGTGACGGCACGCGTCAGGGGAAGTTTGCCCGACGGGAAGAAGATGTGACTGCCACGCAGGATGCGCAGGCGTGCCCGACCCTCAACCTGCTGACGCAACCCGTCCGCCCAGGCGCCCGTGGCGTTGATCACCGCCCGGGCGCGCACTTCGGCTGCTTTCTCGGAGCCGGGCGCGAGGCGCTGCTGCGAGCGGTCAGTCGAGCAGTCCCGCACCGTCACGCCGCAGACGCATCCGCCAGTTTTTAGCAGGCCTTCCACGCGGGCATAGTTCAATGCCAGCGCGCCATCTTGCGTCGCTTCAAGAATCACGCGCAGCACCAGCCGGGCGTCATCGGTCTGGGCATCGAAGTAGCGGTAACCGGCGACCATCTCCGGCGAGGTCAGTTGCGGGCAAAGGGCACGCATGCCGTCCGGCCGATAATAGGCGTGGTTCCACTTGAGCGCCATGATGTCGTAGAGCGACAGGCCCAAGCCGAAGACCCAGGCCGGGATCTTGTCGCCGCGAAAGTTCGCCATCAGGAACGACAACGGTATGACCAAGCCGCGCCCTTCTTTCAACAGGTGCTCGCGCTCGTGCACAGACTCATAGGTCAATTTGATCTTTGCATTACGCAGGTAACGGAGGCCGCCATGCACCAGCTTCGAGGAACGGCTGGAAGTGCCGGAGGCGAAATCACCCTGCTCGAACAGGATGGCGCTTAGCCCAGCGCGGGCGGCCTCGCGTAGAATGCCCGCGCCGGTGATACCCCCGCCGATGATGACGAGATCGAATTCGCGGTCGAGTTGCGACCAGACGGTGTCACGCCAATTGGTTGTCCACATATCGTTGTCCGTAAGATGTGATTCGTGAAGCGTGATGCGTAAAACGTAAGTAATGAAACGCGGCTAATCCTCTAGTAATTTGCCCGGGTTCAGCACGCCTTGCGGATCGAGCGTCCGGTGGACGGCCGCCAGCATTTGCATTCCTAGTTTGCCTTTCTCGGCAGCGAGATAGGGGGCGTGATCCAGGCCGACGCCGTGCTGGTGGCTGATCGTCCCGCCGTGGGCCACGATGACGCGGCTGGCCGCACCTTTCAGAATTTGCCAGCGGCGAAGGGTTTCGTCGGGGTCCGCTCTTCGACTTCGGGCTTTGACTAGCTCAGCCCTCTGCTCAGGGCGACGGTAGAGGTAGGTGATATAAATGCCAGCCCCATCCTTGTACACGTGCGAGAGGTGGGCAAAGACCAGCACGCGCTCACCGATCTCTGCCAGGCCATCGCGGATGACCTGCTGGGTTTCTTCCGCCGTTGCCAGCACGTTCTCCCACGGGATAGCAGTTTCGAGCGTATCCAGAGCGTAACCGCGCTCCCAGAGCGTGTTGCGCAGATAGGGTGTCAGGAAGCGCGACTTTTTCCACATCTTGCCGATGGACGTGCCGGTCCACAGTCCGCCGTGGGCGTGGATGATCGCCCGCGCCGCAGCGAATTGCTCCCTGGCAGCCTTGCCTCTCTTTTCTGTGGTGAATCCCGCAATCAGCAGGCAGCGTCCTTTGTCATAGCGCAGGAAGGATAAGCTGCGCTCTGCCCATGCGACGAGCGCCTCCTTGCCAGAGAGAGCCAGCGTGGTGGTGGTCTCCAGCGCGTTGCTCAGGCGCAGCATCGAGAGTCTCAGCCCGGCCTGGGCGATCTCGCGCACCGCCGCCGCGCCCGATTCCCAATCGTGGAAAAAGAAAGCATGGAAGGATTCTTCTTCCGGCAATGGACGGACGCGCAAGATGGCGCGGGTGATGATGCCGAAACGCCCTTCCGAGCCGAGGACCATCTGGCACAGGTCTGGCCCGGCGGCCGAGGCGGGGCGGGGAAGGAGATCCAGAGCGCCGAGTGGGGTCTCCACGTGGCCGCCAGCAAACAAGTTCTCAATGCGTCCATAATAGTAGGATTGCTGCCCGCTGGAACGGGTAGCAACCCAGCCGCCGAGGGTGGAATATTCAAAGGATTGCGGAAAGTGGCCAAGGGTATAGCCGCGCCCGTTGAGTTGTCTTTCGATCTCGGGGCCGGGGATGCCTGTCTCGAAGGTCGCCAAGCGGCTGGTCTCGTCTAGTTCAAGCAGACGGTTGAGGCGCGAAAGATCGAGGGTCAGGACGGGCACGTCGCCGGGGAGCGGGTTGATGTGCCCAACCACGCTCGTCCCACCACCGTATGGGATGACCTTGGCGCTGGTTTGCCTGGCATAGTCCAACCACTCGCGCACCTCGGCTTCTGAGACAGGATAGGCAATGCCATCGGGAAATGTCCCTATCTGCCCGGAACGCAGAGCGATCCAATCCGGCAGCGACTGCCCGCGCGCATGGCGTAGGCGTTCTTCGGGGTCGGTCAAGAGGCGGCGGTGGGGTGAAAGGCGCGAAGCGGGGATGTTCGCCAGGGAACACTCCAGCGAGACATCCTCCAGGAGCGGTCCTGCGCCGACCAGCGTTTCCAGATACTGCGCCGCGGATTCGGGCAACGGATAGGCGGTGGCGTCATCGCCCCAGCCGTTCCAACGTCGCATAGGGTCTCCTTGTGCGAAAGGTCAGATGTATTCTACAACCGCATGGCGGTTATGGCAACACCTGCAGTTGACAAGGGTGCCATAATACTCCGTGGATCCCCACATTAGGAGATAGGCCGTCCATAAACCGTCACCCGCCAATGTAGCCTGAAATCGAATTACCACATACAGCGGTTCAAAAAATAGATGACGCCCAACAACGCCCCGCGGAAATTCTTCGTAGGGCGCTCTGCTTCAGGAGGACGAACAGCCACCCACCTCTAAAAAATCAACCCGATGGCCGCCCCTACCATCGCGCAGGCCAGGTTGACCAAGTCATTGTTCAGCCACCTCCAGCCGCGGATTTGCGCCGTTTCTGTGCCGCAAGTGTGGACGGGGTGACGCTCGGTCTCCTTGTCGCATTGCGGGCAGTGGTAGATGGCCTGGACTGTCGCGCCGAGCAGGGAGTCGAACAGCGCGCCGGCAATGCCAGCCAGGGTAATGACTAAAAAGTAATAAGTAAAAAGGGATGCACGGTCGTAAGGATTGAGGGCAGCAGCCAGGATGGCGACAAGCGCCGCGCCGGCCAGGGCGGAGAGCGTCCCGTAGAGCGAGATTGCTCCTGAGGTGCCTCTGTCCGCTGCCTTGCCGTTGGTGATCAAGCGCGGCGAGACCGGGTTGAGCACGCCCAGCTCGGTGGCCCAGGTGTCGGCGTTGACAGCAGCCATCGAGGCCGCGAAGGCCAGCCAGGGCCAGGAGGCGGCAGGGAAGAAGAAGTGCAACCCGGCGAACAAGGATGCCACCGCACCGTTGGCGAGCACTTGGGCGGCGTCACGTTGGCCGCCTTTCTCGAACTTTTCGCTCAGAGCCAGTTTTCGCTTGTGGAATGAACGCGTCAGCGCGCTGGAAGAGATGAAGAAGGTCAGCAAGATAATCGCCCACCGCCAACCGCCCAAGCCGAAGATCAGCGTGCCAACCAGTATGGCAGCGTAAGCACCGCTGCGACTCAGGCTGTGAGCGCGGTGGGCCAGAAAGGCAATGATGAGGGCAAATAGGAGGCCAAGGAGGAGTTGAGGCATAGGGAAGTCCTATTGCTTATTACGTTTCATGCTTGGTGTGGTGAGGCGTGATACATGAAACATGACACTCTATACGTTTCTAGATGGGGGTCGTGACGATGAACAGCACAGCAAGCAGGAAGAGCAACGCAGTCAGAGCGCTGGAGGCCCAGAGGATAAAGGCCAGTGTGCATTGCCCCTCGCGGCGGTAGAAATACAGGCCAGCAATCCAACCGATGGCAGAGAGGAAGACGCTGAGGATGGGCAGCAGAATCAAACGCGCGCTGGCGACCGGCTCCAACGGTCCACCATAGGGCTGAAAGCCTAACGGCACGCGCGGCAGGGTCGGAATAAGCAGACTGACCCAGATCAATAGCCCAACGTTCAGGAATAGTCCGGCGAGCCAAAGATAGCGCGCCAGTGCACTTTCCCAGGCCTGTGCAATGACAAAGGTCGGATAGAATGACTGCGCTGAGGCTGGTGCCAAGCTGCCCATTTCGATGGCATGTTGGAAGTCCTGAACGAAGGCTGCCGGGTCATTCGGTGAGATGGCGAAGACGCGCCGCGCTGTAGCAACCAAAAGTATCTTTTTACGATTAGCAGCCATGAATTCAACCGGCCCGAGGTCCGGCTGGCGGCGGACGCCAAGCACCGCGCCGGGCAGGCAGAACCAGGGCAGACGCAGAGGCGATGTCAGATCAACGACCGGGCGCACCCATTCCACGTCCGAGACCGGGATTCGTTCGATGCGCAGTCCCCAAGTCAGAGAGAGCATATCTCGGTCGAGGCTGTAGCTGGCGTGCATCAACGCATACGCTCGGTAGACCAGGATGGGCAGAGGAATGAACGCTGCTACCGCTAGCAGGCTGAACAGGGTCAGCGCCAACCCGACTCCCGACTCGAAGGCACGCCAGGCACCAAACATCGAAATGCTCGTCAGCGTCACGATAAGGATAGTATGGAGGGCTATCCCAGGCTGTCGGGGAGGGGGATATTGGGCGGGTTTCATCGGCCCCTCAGCACAGCGCGCAGTATCTGGCAAACATGTTCGACCTGCGCCTCGCTCATCACGCCGGAGAAAGGCAGTGCCAGCCCGCGCGCACCCAGGTCTTCCGTCACCGGGAAATCGCCCGGCCGATAGCCAAAGCGTTCGACCATGTAAGGCTGAAGGTGGATAGGGGCGAAATATGGACGCGCCGGCACGCCGCGCCCTTCCAGCGTCTTTGCCAGGCAATCGCGGTCAATGCGCCGCTCGAAGCGGACAACGTACACGAACCATGACATGCGCGTGGTAGACGGCTCGACAGCTTGAGTCTCGACCTCAGGCATTTCCGCCAGCCGCTCTGCGTACCAGGCCGCCACCTGCTCGCGTTTCTTCAGCAGCTCGTCCAACCGGCTCATTTGCGCTGTCCCCAGCGCGGCGGACATCTCGTCCAGGCGGTAATTATAGCCCAGGTAGGTGTGTTGCAGCCAAGTGTCGCCCACGGCACGGCCCTGGTTGCGCAGAGCGCGCATGAAATCGGCAGCCACATCATCGTCCGTGACGATGACGCCGCCCTCGCCGGTGGTGATTTGCTTGTTCGGGTAAAAGGCGTAAACGCCACAATCACCCTGCGTCCCGGCCTTACGTCCCCTATACTCTGCTCCAAGCGCTTCGCAAGAATCTTCGATGACCTTCAAGCCATACTCCTGAGCAACTTCGCGGATGGGATCCAGATCGGCGGGCTGGCCGAAAACATCCACCGGCAGAATGGCTTTGAGGGAAGCGAGGGACGAGTGACGGGGGGCGAGTGACGTGTGACGTGTGACGGGCGGCATGCGGCGCGGCAAGTATTTTCGAACGTTCTTCGCGGCGTCGGCAACCAATTCGGGGTTGATGTTGCCCGTGCGCGGGTCCACATCCACGAAGACTGGCACGGCATTCTCAAACAGGATGACATTAGCGGAGGCAACGAATGAGAAGGGCGTGGTGATGACGTAGTCGCCCGCGCAGATGCCGACGGCGCGCACGCACAGGTGCAGGCCGGCTGTGCCGGAGCTGACCCCGATGGCATGCTTCCGGCCGCTGAAATCGCAGAAGGCTTGCTCGAACTCCAAGATGCGCGGCCCCATGCTCAGGTTAGGAGTCTGTAGTACATCCAACACGGCTTGGCGGTCGGCGTCGGTCAGGTCGGGGGAGGACATGGGGATATTAAGATTGTTGATTGATGATTGATGATTAATTGGCACGATGACCTTCAGTCATGATTCTTTGGGAGTAGACTGATCACTGATAGTCGAAGGCTGTTCACTGGACTCTGGCCCCAAATCCAGCTCGACCGCGTCTTCCATGCGGATCTGGCCGCGCAGGAAGGCGCCCTCTTCAGTGGCGAAAGAGACTGTGGTTACGTTCCCCCAAATTCGACCCGTGGCGCGGATCTCGACCTTTTGGGCCAGGATGTTGCCGCGCACCGCTCCGGCCACGATGACAGTGTTGGCGCGAATATTTTCGCAGGTGACGCGCCCGGTCTCGCCGACGACCAATATTCCGCGCATGGCAATCTGCCCCTCGAAGGTGCCCTCGATGCGCACACCGCCGGAGCCGGAGATATTGCCCTGCCAGATGACCCCCGCGCCGAGCACTGAAGTGATCCGCTCGACGGCTTGTACTGGGGCAGGTTGGGTTTGTTGCGTATTACGTTTAAACATATTTTCCACTAAGGACACAAAACATCACAAAGACAAAATAGAGCGCCAGTAATCTGCGCCCTATTTTATCATCTTCTGCCATTCCTCTCTCTTTTCAGGAAAGGGGCAGGGGGGAGGTCACTCTTTTCGCGGCGGTTCCGGCACGCCCATGATGTTGTACCCCGAATCGACATACAAAACCTGACCGGTGATGTGCGCGGCCCTGTCTGAGCACAGAAAAACGGCCGCGTTACCCACATCCTCGGTAGTGATGTTTTCGCGCAGGGGAGCCATCTCGGCAAATTGACGGTACATGTCCTTGAAGCCAGATACGCCAGCCGCGGCCAGTGTACGGATCGGCCCGGCAGAAATAGCATTGACGCGCACTCTCTGCGGGCCGAAATCGTAGGCCAGGTAACGCATCGAAGCCTCCAGGGCAGCCTTGGCAACACCCATTACATTGTAGTGCGGCACAACCTTTTCCGCACCGTAGTAGGTCATGCACAACATGGCCCCGCCAGGACGCATCAACGGTTGGAAGGCGTGCGCCAGGGCGACGAAGGAATATACGCTGATATCCAGCGCAGTGCGAAAACCCTCGCGGCTAGTGTTGTAATATGGCCCATTCAACTCCTCGCGCATGGCAAAGGCGATGGAGTGAATCAAGATATCAACCTGCCCAAAGGCTGCACCAGCCTGCGCGGCAACGGCGGCGATATTCTCGTCCTTCGAGACATCGCAAGCCTCGACGAAAGTGCATCCCACCGACTCTGCCAGCGGCCGTACGCGGCGCTCTAACGCTTCTCCGGCGTAGCTGATGCCAAGCCTGGCACCCTGGGCATGCATGGCCTGGGTGATGCCCCAGGCAATCGAGCGCTCATTGGCGAGACCGAATACCAATGCAGTTTTACCTGATAAAAGGCCCATTTTTCCTCCGTGATTCGATGTCAAGCGTTTCAGTGTCAAGTGTCACATTTCATGTATCACGTGACGAGGAAACACGTGAAATTCTAAATCGCCAGGGTTTAGATTTCCATGGCTCCGGCACTGTATATAACCCCACGCGTGGGCCAATCGTCACGGCTTCGTTGGGGATGGATGCCCCCGCCTCGATCCATAGACTCGTTGCCTGGTCGCACAAACTGGCGCCGTTCAGCGTCCTGTCAATGCCGAGTGCCTGGGTCAACTTGGCCGGGCCGTCCGTATCATGTCCGTTGCGGCGGGCGCGGATGATGGCGATGCCCTCTTTGGGCTGGATAGCACGGAGCAGCACCGCAGCCGGGAATCCCTCCGCCTCGGTGACCGCGTTCAAGCACCAGTGCATCCCATAAGTAAAATAAATGTAAGCATGTCCCGGCGGGCCGTACATGACTGCATTACGCTTTGTTTTCCCTGCATGAGCATGGCAGCCCAAATCCTCCTCGCCGATGTAGGCCTCGGTTTCGGTGATGATGCCGGCAAGGCGCTGGCCGTCCAAAATCCGCACCAGCCGCGCGCCAAGCAGCTCGCGGGCAACGGTCAGGGTAGGTCGGTTGTAGAATTCTTGGGGGAGAATGCTCACCACAGATTTCACGGAGTGTACGAAGATTTTTTGGGGATCAGTTGACGAGACATTTGATGCCGTACGTGAGGAGTTTGACATTGAAGTTGATAAGCAAACCGACCTTGCAACCCGAAAGACGCGGATAAGATAACACGTGTCCTCCCTGTTCTCTATAGTGAATTCTACGTAACCCTAAATCGAGCATCGCGCGCCAACGTCAGCCGCAGTCCCTCTTCCAGCGGAATGGACGGTGTGTAGCTTAGTTTCTCGGCCGCCAAGCCCAAGTCGGCGCACATGCGTGAGACACCTCCCTCGGTCTGGGAATTATAGACCACATTGGCTTTACTGCGCGTGGCTTCCAATACCAAACTGACAAGGTCGCGCACGCTGGTCTCGGTGCTGCTGCCCACGTTGATCACCAAGCCGTTGAGACCCGGTGCGATGGCGGCGGCCACCATCGCTGCGGTCACGTCGTCCACGTAGACGTAATCGCGCGTTTGCTGCCCATCGCTGTGGACAACCAACGTCCCACCGCGCAGCGCCTGGCGCAGGAAGTACGGTACCACCGGTGGGTGGGAGGGCGGCAGGTGCTGGCCCGGTCCATAGGCGTTGAAGATGCGCAAACTGACGGTTTCAATGCCCCACAACGCGCCGATCGTGCGGACGTAGTATTCCGCTGCCAGCTTTGAGACGGCATACGGCGAGCGCGGCTTGGGAGACTGCGCCTCCGTCAAAGGCTGGATCTGCTGGTCGCCGTAAATCGCACCGGAGGAGGCCAGCACCACGCGTCGGACGCCGACATCGCGCATGGCCTCCATCAGGCTGACGGTTCCGCCCACGTTTACGGCGTTGTACTCACGTGGGTACAGGATCGATTCTGGGACTGAAACCCGTGCCGCCAGGTGATAGACACAGTCCACCTCCTGAAGCAGCGTCCACAATTTGGGCCGGTCGTTGACGTCCCCGCGCGTAAAATGAACATCCGGGGCGAGCGCCTGGGGATCGCCGGTAGAAAGATCGTCCAGGCCGCGCACCTGGTGTCCCTCGCGGGCAAGCTGGTTGGCAAGAGCCGAGCCAAGAAAACCGGCCGCTCCAGTAATTAAGAAATTCATATTCGTCAGTGAAAAGATTATAGCACAGGCAAGAATAATGGCAGCCCGCCCTCGCCAGGCTGCCATTAATCACTGGTCAACGAAATGGATTACTTCGCTTTCCTGGCGTGCTCTTTCGCGAACTCTGCACCCCTGTGCAACGCCTCGAAGTTCTTGGGCAGCAAATGCTTGTGTCGACCTGGCATGTGCGCTGTGAGGGCAGCCTCAATGTCCTCCAGCTTCAACACAGGAAGCCAAGCCAGCAGCGCGCCAGTAGCCACGATATTCGCCATTCGCCGATCGCCAAGCTCTTCTGCGATCTCGTTGCACGGAACAGCCACCGAGGTGATATCGGTGCGTTTGACTTCGCGATCCACCATCGAGGCGTTGACCACCAACACGCCGCCCGCCTTGACCAGCGGTTCGTATTTATCCAGCGAAGGCAGATTCATGACGACAATAGCCGGCGGATTGTTGACCAGCGGTGAACCGATTTCCTCATCCGCGATGACCACAGTGCAGTTGGCCGTGCCGCCGCGCATCTCCGGGCCATAGGAGGGAATCCAGGTCACTTCCTTGCCAGTGTCCATAGCAGCATAGGCCAGCACCTGACCGGCGAACATGACGCCCTGTCCGCCAAAGCCTGCAAAAAGGAATTCAGTCTGCATGATGTTCTCCGTTCCTCGTGTCATTGCGAGCGAACGCTGGTCGATTAGGGTTGAGCGTTCTCCGCGAAACCCGTATTGCCTGCCCTGCCGTCCCCCGCACCTGCGGTTCGGGGCAGGTGTCGCACCGGCGTGCCGCCGTGCTCGCGGCACGCTTGCACCTGCGCAAGTGCAGGCGAACGGTGGCGGGCTAGGCCAGGGAGCCAAGTGAGCGAAGCAATCTCCGCATCTGCGAAGAGACTGCTTTGGGCTGGGTTTTCGATACGGGCGAGAAAAGCACTCGCTCTACTCAACCACCAGCCCTCGCAGTGACATTTATTATATTTTCAACGCTGCCACCGAAGGCGCGACCTTATAATCGCCGAGCGGGAAGGCGGGGATCATATGCTCCTCCAGCCAAGAGAGCGCCTCGACCGGCGCCATTCCCCAGCCAGTGTTGCAGGTGGAAAGCAGTTCGACCATCGAGAAGCCCAGTCCGTGCAATTGCGTCTCGAACGCGGTGCGGATTGCCTTCTTGGCCTTGCGGATGTTGGCCGGGTCGTGCAGACTTCGGCGGACGCAGTATCCCGTACCATCCAATGTCGCTAGCATCTCCGCCATGCGGATGGGGAAGCCCTGCGATTCCACGTCGCGTCCGTTTGGCGAGGAAGTGGTCTTCATGCCGGGCAAGGTGGTGGGAGCCATTTGCCCGCCGGTCATGCCGTAAATGGCATTATTGATGAAGATGACCGTAATGTTCTCACCGCGCGCCGCCGCGTGGACAATTTCAGCCATGCCGATGGAGGCCAGGTCGCCATCGCCCTGGTAGGCGAAGACGATCCGGTCGGGCAGGAGGCGCTTGATACCGGTGGCCATGGCCGGAGCGCGTCCGTGAGCAGCCTCCACAAAGTCAGTGTCAATGTAGTTGTAAGCAAAGACCGCACATCCGACTGGAGCGATGCCGATGGCTCGATCCAGTACGTTCATTTCCTCCATTACCTCGGCTACCAAACGGTGGGCAGTTCCATGTGTACAACCGGGGCAATAGTGGGAGGGTGTTTCCGTCAAACCCCTCGGACGGGCATAGACCAGGTTCTCAGGATTGACTATCGCTGTTGTAACCATCGTAGATACCTCTTAATCTCATCGGGACATCATCCGCTGGAACCATAGATCGGCGGGCTCGTCATCGGGTCTGGAAGGATTCTTGACCATCTCCTGGACTTCGTGCGTGATCTCATCCGGGAAGGGCACCACGCCACCCAGCCGCCCATAGAAGCGAATCGGGACCCGACTCTTGACCGCGCGTTGAACATCCTTGAGCATCTGACCAGTATTCATTTCCACCACCAGGAAGGATTTTGCCTGTTTGCAAAGCTCCTCCAGCCGCTTGTATGGATAAGGGTTGACGCTGATCGGGCGGAACAGGCCGACCTTAATGCCCTGAGCACGGGCAGCGCGGACGGACGAAAGTGCAACCCGACCCGCTGTCCCGAAGCCAATGATGACGTATTCGGCATCGTCTAGGTAATATTCCCGGTAGCGGATTTCGTTCGCCTCTGCCTGCTTCCAGCGTGAAAGAATTCGCAGATTGACTTTTTCTTCGGTGGGGACGTCGAGGTAGATTGAGCTGAGAATGCGACGCGGACGTCCAATCGCCCCCGTGGTGGCCCAGTCGTAGTCCTTGCGGACGACGGGCTGCATCTCGGGCAAATTCACCGGCTCCCGCATCTGGCCGATGGAACCATCTATCAGGATGGCACAGATGGTCAAGTACTTGTGCGCTAGCTCGAAAGCTACTGGCACCAGATTGACTGCTTCCTGGATAGAGGCCGGGGCCAGCACAATAGGGTGGTAATCGCCGTGGCCGCCGCCATGACAGATCTGTGCATAGTCGCCCTGAGAGGGGGCAATGTTGCCCAGGCCCGGGCCGCCGCGCATCACGTCCACCAGCACCACCGGCACCTCGGTGCCGGCAATGTATGACAGTCCCTCTTGCATCAGGCTGATTCCCGGGCTGGAGGAGGAGGTCATCACGCGCGCGCCAGTGCAGGCCGCGCCATAGACCATATTGACGGCTGCCGGTTCGCTTTCCGCCTGCACAAAGACGCGCCCCAATTCTGGCATACGGCGGGACATGTACTCCAGTATCTCGGTTTGCGGAGTGATAGGGTAACCGAAATAGGCCTCCACACCGGCGCGAACGGCTGCTTCGGCTATCGCTTCGTTGCCTTCCCAAAGTTCGCGTGCCATCTCAACCTCCACTGGCCACCACGACAGGAGCTTTGCTCACCTCGCGGTATACCGTGATGGCAGCATCCGGGCAAATCACCGCACAGATCGCACAGCCGGTGCAGCCATCTTTGAAAATGTGAGCTGGATGGTTGCCTTTGGTGGTCAGGCGTTCCTTATCCAGCTCGAGTACCTTTGGCGGGCAGGCACTGATACATAATTCGCATCCCTTGCAGAATTTGTCGTTTACTTCAATCCAACCTTTGGCAGGCATTAACCCGGCCTCCTTTTTGTGATAAATAGGACAAGCTTTACCCAAACTGGGCGTGCGTTTCGATTATTGCGTTTTCTCAGGTTCCTGGCTAGTGCCATGCGTCATTATACTGCAATACAAAAATCCTCTTTATGTCTCCCCTCCCTGAGCCTTCCGAGTGTAAAAATAACACATCCTCCTTCCTCACCCTTCGGGAGGAAGGAGGATGCGGCATGTAGCTTCGGAGGAAGAATAAGATGAAGCCTTACGCCTCCACGAGCGCCTGGAAGCGAGGATCGTCGCGGATGAACTCAAAGTCTGGATCGCGGCGCACCCAATCCAGCGTCGTTTGTTTTTTCTCCAATGCTTCATTGAGCAACGTTAACGCTTCATCAGTGTTCCCGCAGATTGCCGCGAAGCATGCTCGGTTGTATTCCGTTTCATTTTTCATGGTCGGCAGGGCAATCGCGATGTGTTTCTTGGCCTCATCCTCCTGGCCCAGCCTGCGATAGTATCCAGCCAGCGTACAGTGGGCAAGGTTGTAGTCCGGGTTTAATTCAACGACCTTCTGAAAAGCACGAACAGCCTCATCGTAGCGTTTCTGGGCTGCATAGACGAGGCCCAAATGGTAGTGAAACACCTCTTTGTTGGGGTCAAGGGAAACTGCTTGCTGGAATGCAGATACTGCTTTGTTGTAGCGCCCTGAAGTTCTTAGGAGATTGCCCAGTGTGTGCCATGCGCGCGCGTTCGTGGGGTTAATCTCGGTTACTTTTTGATAGGCAGCGATGGCCTCGTCATTGGCATGATTATCAACTGGGACCTCATTCTTATCCGGTATAGCAGTGTTTTGAACTTTAACGGCAGCCTCTGTCCCCATATTGACAACTCCCTCGACAGGCATCGCATCCTGAGCAATAACCTGCGGGGCCTTCCCGACCGGAGCCTGGGCAGGAAAAAACTTGGCGGTTTTCTGGTCCGCAGCCTTAGCCTCCCCTTTCTTCATAGCGAATGTTTCGCCGAGATGACCCGCATCATTGTGGAGTTCGCCAAGGTCAATCCAGGCAAAAGCGCGGTCCTGCGCGTGTCCCGAATCGAGGAGGGCCAATTCTGCTTCCTTTTGATAGGCCGCGACGGTGTTAACATAGTCTATTTGCGGGTCCATTCCTGTCACATCGTAGGCCGCACCTGCCTCCTCTCTGTGGCCTGAGCCGTTGCGCCTGATGCCCGGATCACTTACGAACAATGCCTGGTTTGGATCAAACACGTTCAACTCAATGGCTCCATGACCCATAGCGATAGCATCGTCTCCTGCGGCGACGATAGGGGGGGTAGTATTTTCTTTGTCAACGGACAAGGTTTCGTCAATGCGGTCCAATTCACTTTGAATTCCGCCGAGTGCCTGTTTAAGGGTAGCGTCTTCCGGGTTAAGCTCGATGGCCCGTTGATAGGATGCGGTGGCACTCTCGTTGTCGCCCAGTTGCCGGTAGGCATTGCCGAGCCGGTTCCAGGCGATCGCTTTGTCTTGGTTGTTGCCGAACAAATCTATACTTTTTTGGTACAGTGGAACCGCCTCTTGATAGCTCCCTTTTTGTGAGTATGCCCAAGCCAAGTTGCAATAGAGTCGTCCAGAACCGTGATCTAGCTCAATGGCCTTGAGGTAAGCGTCGATTGCCTTATCATACTCACCCGCGTTGAGATAGACATTCCCCTGTTCATTCCACACTTGCACATTCTTTGGATCAATCTCAAAGGCTTTCTGGTACGCCTTAAGAGCCTCTTCGCTGCGTTCTTGTTTTTCGTAGATGTTTCCCAAGCGGATCCAGGGATGGACAATCCGTTGATTGATCTCGATGGCCTTATGGAAGGCGCCAATGGCGTCCTCGATGCGGTCTATGCCCCAAAATACGTCTCCCAGCCCGATCCAAGGATATGCAAAGTTGGGAGCATACTCAACTGCCTTTTGATAAGTGGCGATTGCCTCGTCGGTGCGCCCTAATTTGTGATATATCGTCCCTAATCCATTCCAACTGACAGCATCTATAGGATTCAGTTCGAGCGCCTTCTCGAGGGCGGAAATGGCTTCCTCGTTGCGGTCGAGTTGACCGTATAGATTGCCGAGATTGTTCCAGAGGAAAATTTGGTCAGGCGCAAGCATAGCCGCTTGTTTCAAAGACTCGATGGCTTGATCAATTGTCCCCAGGGTTGCATACACAAGAGCAAATGCATTGATGCAAACTGCTTCAAACCATTGATCGTGAGTATATGTTGCGATCTCAAGAGCAGTATGCAAGAAATGAGACGCCTTTTCGCAATCCCCTCTCCGCCAATGCAACACTCCCAATGCAAACAGCAGTTCCCCACGTATGGCAATGGAGTCATCCCTTTCAGGCAGGTTGGTTAGCATTGCCTCCCGCAGGGCAATCTTTGCATCAATGTCTTCCAGAGTGTCCGCGTATTCGCCAATGCCTTGCCAGGTCGCTTCCAAAGCGCGGAGCGAGATCTGTTCAGGTGTCGGCGGCTCGACGAACTCAACCACCCGATGGCGATAAGCCCAAAAATCGGGGGCGTAGCGGGCTAGATCGTTGGCCTCACTCTCTGTCAGCCAAAAGACCGCACGAATCCGCCTGTCAATAAAGAATTCACGCCCGATACTGAGCGCCCGATAGGCTCTTGTCCCGTCCTTGCCGCCCCCCCATTTTAAACCCTCGATAAAGAAGACGGTCTTATCCAGATCAGCGAACTCTGAAAGGTATAAAGGAATATCCGAATTTTCTTCATTCGAGATCTGGACTAGATGAACATTCTGTATGATGTCGGCTAGTTTATATTTCAGCGAGGTTTTGGCGTCTGTATATACATATTCTGAGCTGTAGATCGCTAGCAGAATGGAAGGCCGTTGCCACTTGATCGCCAGTTCGAGCTCCCGAAAGAGGATATCTACTCGATCCTCGAAAGGCTCAATTTCCTGATATGCGGTGCGAACAGCTTGAAGTGCGCTATTCATTTAGCACTTTCCTGAGAACGGGGTGAACGTCGCACCAATTCTCACCGTTTCTATATTCCAGCAACGCCAACAGTTGCAGCAATGGGGTCAACCGATCGTTATACTCAAGGCGGTTATTCTCATTGACTTTTCGCAGGATTTCCAAATCTTCCTTATCTAAAATACGCCGGTACTCGTTGCGTATCTCAGTAGTCGCTGCTTCCACATCGCTGCCCTCTACCTTACCAGCCTTGCGTCGTCTGGCTCGACCGATGGCAGTGCGCATGATACGCGCCATTTCTCGGAAAACGCCGCCACTATAAGTTATTGCATCCTCCAGCGCCGGTGGATCAATGAGGTTGGCATCCATGCGTAAATGCACGAAGCGCCGGAGAGTCTCATATCCTTCTTGATCCCGCTCATCGAGCTTTTGGGGAGGATGCAACATGATGTTGGGCAGGAAGTAAGCCTGATCGCGGATGGCGTCGAAATCCTTGCTGTAAAACAGAGCGCTTGAGACCGTATAGACAATTGCACACGTGGGCTGCATCATTATTTCGCGACGATCATGGAAAATGGCCCTGGCCGCCTCCAAATTAGGCTTATCCAAATCATCAATCAGGATGAGCGGGATGCGCTTCTCTTTGCTGTAAATGGCCGCTGCAATGTTATTGATGACTGCGATCAAGCCCGTAATGTCCCGTTCGAAAACTTGCCGTAGCTCAGCGCGCGTTGTGGGTTCGAGCTTCATCTTTAAACCAGCATTGGCAAAAAAGGCGTCAACAGCCGCGCCGAATTCGAATTCCAACGGGCGGCCAGAAATTGTCCTTACTTCTTCTTCGACTCTTCCTCTCCAGCTATTCAGCTCTTTGAGCAGTTGTTCGGGCAATTGTCCCCCCCCTCTGCGGTAATCCCTGAACATGCGACCGCCGACAGCAAGCAGGACATCGCGAAAGTCCAGATCAATGATATCCGCCTCATCGCGGATGCTGAAGTTGATCGGCCAGTACTTCATCTGGATGTCGGGGCTGGACATCAAGTGAAGCAACTCGGTTGATTTGCCGCAGCCGCGATGCCCAGAGAAAAAGAACTTTGGCGGACGATAAAAGGGAGCCAACAATGCATCTTCCAACTCGGCAATTGGGTTGCTTGGCCGATTGATATAAAATGGGTTGGGTTCACCGTGTTCACCGGGCTTGAGGGATAGGTCAAGCTCGAAATTCAGCCAAGCACGGTCGAAATCTGTAGCCAGGACATACTCGAATTTGCTCATTGTATCCTCTCATAACGAACTGACAATTTCGCGCAAAATATTCTCATGCAGTGAACCGGGAGCGGCAAGGCCGGTGCGCGATTGGACGACTCAACCTACAGCGAGATTGAGCATGACAAAGCGTTGGGCGTTGGCCTCAGCATCTTGCAGTTGAGCTTCTTGCACGTGCCAATGCACCGGTGCCCAAACTTCGAAGTAATCCCCCTGCCCGACCAAGACCGCCTCGCCGTTCAGGTTTGCGAACTCACGCAGGCTTTGTGGGATGAGGATGCGCCCACCCTCATCCATCTCCAATTCGGAGGCAGCGCCGAGGATCATGCGCAGCAGAAGACGGGCTAATGGGTCGGCTAAGTTCATCGCCGTGACCCGCTGATAGATCTCTTGAAACGCCTCAGCAGTCAGCACCCATAGATTGCGGTCGAAACCTTGCGTAATGAACGCTCCGCCTGAGAGCAGGTCTCGATAGCTTTCTGGGATCGTCAAGCAGTTTCTATCATTGATAACTTGGTGGTATTGGCCTATAAACATTGGGGTTATTCCTAGGCGAAGCATTTCGGGATAAGCGTGACGGCTTTATTACCTCAACAGCTTTGGTATACGATACGCCATATTAAGTGTTCGCGCGTCTATAATCATTATAAATAATTCAGCGCGCGGATAAAATCCTATAAAGATGCTTTTTGAACAAGATATTATGCCCCAGCCCATATATAGGGTTAAGGTCATTAGTGACCACCATATGCATCCCTTTACGGTGGGTAGAGGGTCATTAATGACCGCTATTTATCACCCTTCGACATGCTCCCTTGACTAGCCCGCCAGAGCAGGCAGCGCAATGCTTGACCAACAAGTTGCCGAATTTCTAGCGACATTTCTGTGCATCCGTAATACCTTTTGGCCTAGAACAGGCTGGTTTTATGGTATGATTTTCCCACCTCTAACTACAGGCAACACCTTACATGGACGAAAACAAAATCACTATCATCGAAGGTCCGCCGCCCGTTTTCGAACCGGCGCGTGACGGCTGGGCTTTGGGCTTGGGTGAAGGTCCGCATCTGGGCTTTACCGTCCTTACCCGTCTGCGGACCTTCAACGGCCCGGCGCTGGTTGAGCGCTGCTACCGTGCCTGGCACAGCCAATCCCCCATCTACCTGCATTTCCGCAACAATTTGGGATTGGAAGAACAAGCCCCGATCTTTGCAGCGCGTTCCGTAGAGACTCCCGATGGCCAGGTACTTTTGCTTTGGGTGAATCTGGACCGGGAAAAGATACAATTTGAGCTGGATAAAGGCGACGACGAGGAGGCCAAGGATAACTAACCCCAGGATTACGGAGCACTCAGAAGGGCAAACACCTCCGTGCCCTGCTTGGTCATGATTGTTCTCTTTTGAGAATCATATGACGACCATTCGATCCGACCAGAAACTCGGCGTCTTGATCTTAACCCTCGACCGGCCGCCGGTCAACGCCCTCGACCTGAAGGCGGTTACTGAATTACAGGCCGCCTTCAAGCAAGCTGCCCGCGATGATGACGTCCGCTGCGTGGTGCTGACAGGCACGGGCACGGCCTTCTGTGCCGGCCACGATGTTGCCGAAATGCTGGCGGCGCGCGGCGGAGAGATATCCTACCGCGCCCACCTGCTGGCGACCTATAACCCGCTCATCCTGCAAATCCGTCAGATTGAGAAGCCGGTTGTGGCAGCCATCAACGGGCCGGTGGCGGGCGCGGGGCTGGGACTGGCGCTGGCCTGTGACATCCGCCTAGCGGCCGATACCGCCCGCTTCACGGTCGGTTTTACGGGCATCGGGCTTTCCCTCGATTCGGGTGTTTCGCTTTTGCTGCCCGCGTTGATCGGCTTGGGACGGGCAACTGTGTCCACCTTTACCAACGCGGCCATCTCCGCCGAACAAGCCCTGGAATGGGGACTAGTCAACCGCCTCGTCCCGGCGGCGGATCTGGGGGCCGCAACCGAGGCACTGGCTACCTCTCTAGCGGCGGGGCCGATCGGCGCGTTCGGGCTGACCAAGCGCGCCTTCAACCGCGCCGTCCTGCCAGATCTGGAAGAGGCGCTGGATTACGAGGCGCACATGCAGGAAATCGCCAGCAAGGGTGCGGAGCATCGCGAGGGTGTGGCAGCCTTCCTGGAGAAACGCTCCCCCCATTACATGTAACATCGAGACACGAGGTCACAAAATCAATTTATTCTTCGTGCCTTGGTGACTTTGTGGTAAAGACCCATGCAATACGAGGCCGTCATCGGACTGGAAGTCCACGCCGAGCTTGAAACGCGCTCCAAGATGTTCTGCGCCTGCCCGGTGGTGGATACCACCCAGGCCGCGCCCAATAGCGCCGTCTGCCCGGTGTGCGCGGGGATGCCCGGCACGCTGCCGGTGCTGAACCGAAAGGCGGTCGAGTACGGCTTGCGCGTGGCGCTGGCGCTCGGCTGTGAGATTGCGCCGGTCAGCATCTTTGCTCGCAAAAACTACTTTTACCCTGACCTGCCCAAGGGCTACCAGATCTCCCAGTACGAACAACCCCTGGCGCGCAACGGGCAGATCACCATCCTGACCTCGCAGGGGGAAAAGGTCATCCGCATCCGCCGCGTGCATCTGGAAGAGGATGCCGGTAAACTTACCCACGTAGAACCCGCGCCGGGAGACCACAAAGGTCGCCCATACACATTGGTGGATTTAAACCGGGCCGGCGTGCCGCTGCTGGAGATCGTCACCGAGCCAGATTTCCATTCCGCCGAGGAAGTCCGCACCTACGCCGAGGCGCTGCGCGCCATCTTGCGCTACCTGGGAGTCAACTCAGGGGATATGCAGAAGGGCGTGCTGCGCATCGAGCCAAATATTTCCATCCGGCCGGCTGTAGCTGTAGGGATAGGTTGCGAACCCACCCAACTCGGAACTCGCGTCGAGATCAAGAATCTGAACAGTTTCCGCGCTTTAGAACGCTCTGTGGCTTATGAGATTCAGCACCAGTCTGAATTGCTCGAGGCTGGGAAAGCCGTACAGCAAGTGACCCTGGGCTGGGACGAGGCGAAAGAAACGACCTTCGTCCAGCGCGTCAAAGAGGGCGAGGACGACTACCGCTACTTCCCCGAACCGGACCTGCCGCCGCTCACTCCGGACGAGGGCTGGGTCGCCCAAATCCGCGCTGCCCTGCCTGAGCTGCCCTACGCACGTTTCCAGCGCCTGCGCAAGCAGTACGACTTGAGCAATTACACTGCGAGATTGCTCGTCGAAAAAAAGGCCATCGCCGATTACTTCGAGCAGGCCGTGGCCGCCGAACCGTCAGTGCCAGCAAAATCCATCGCCAATTGGATTGGCGAGGAACTGTTCAGCCTGATGAATCAGGCCGGGACGGATGCGGCAAGCCCTCCGATCCGGCCTGAAGCGTTAGCCGGGCTGGTCAAGCTCGTCAGCCTGGGACAGATCAACCAGGATACTGCCAGAAAAGTCCTGGCGGAGATGTTCATGAGCGGCGAAGGGGCAAACGAGATCGTCAAAAAGCGCGGCTTGCAACAGGTCTCGGATGCGGAGGCTATCGCCAGGATGGTAACGCAGGCGCTGGACGAGAACCCGAATGAGGTTGCCGCTTATCTGAGCGGCAAAACAGGGATCGTCAATTTCCTGTTTGGCCAGGTGATGAAGAAGTCGCAGGGCAAAGCCAATCCGCAGATCGTGCAACAGGAACTGGAGCGACAGTTGGCGGCGCACCGTCAATGGATTTCTTGAAATTCGGTTCTTCTGGTAAAAATCATCCCTGAGGCGGGATTTCCATGTTGTGAATTTAACCACGAATAACGTCATTGGGCTATATGGCGTTTGTCATATTGACGGAACGTCCTTTATCGTGTAAGTTTAACCATAACTTTTATAAAATGAGGATAGGGGTGCGCGGGCAGGTTCGCCGCCTGCACACTCCCCATTTTTCCCTGCTTTTCGAGGAGACTCATTTACCGATTCGAGCAACGCAAAGGCGGAGTAGATCCAAATGATTGTCCAATTCGCCATAGATAAGGGAAAATGCGGGCACCATACCGGGATGCCCGCTTATCGTTTAAAATTCAAACCTCAGTTTTAGGAGATAACACATGACCGGAACAGTCAATGAATTCGAGATGGCACAGTGCCAGTTCGATCACGTCGCAAAATTGCTCAATCTCGATCCGCAAATCGCCGAGGTGCTGCGCTGGCCAATGCGCGAGTACACCTTTCGCATCCCTGTTCGCATGGATGACGGCTCGCTAAAAGTCTTCACCGGATTTCGCGTCCAGCACAACGACGCGCGCGGCCCCAGCAAGGGCGGTATCCGCTTCCACCCAGCCGAGACGCTGGACACCGTGCGCGCCCTGGCCACCTGGATGACTTGGAAATGTGCCGTGGCGGATATTCCCCTGGGCGGTGGCAAGGGGGGGGTCATTGTGGACCCGGCAACACTTTCGACCACCGAAAAGGAACGCATGTGCCGAGGCTGGGTGCAGCAGATGTGGCGCAACATCGGCCCGCGGCAGGATGTACCCGCGCCGGACGTGGGCACCACGCCGCAGATGATGGGCTGGATGATGGATGAGTATTCCAAACTGGTCGGCCAGTTCACGCCGGGCGTCATCACCGGCAAGCCGCTGGGTGGCGGTGGCTCACTCGGCCGCACCGAGGCCACTGGTTACGGCGTCATCTATACCGTGCGCGAGGCGATGAAACACTTAAAAATGGATTCCAGGAAATGCATAGCCGCCATGCAGGGTTTCGGCAACGTGACCCAATATGCGGCCATCGGGTTCATCGAGATCCTAGGTGGCAAGGTAGCCTGCGTCTCCTGCTGGGATCGCAAGGATAAATGTGCCTACACCTACAGCAAGGAGGGCGGGATAGATCCGCACTTCCTGATAAACATCACAGACCAGTATGGAACGATTGACAAGAAAAAGGCTATTGAGGGGGGTTACAAAGTTGAAGATGGCGAGGCCTGGATAAGCAAGGATGCTGACGTTTTGATGCCCGGCGCGCTGAGCGGGCAGATTAATGTGGACAATGTCGCGAAGATCTCGAAGCGGGTCAAAATCGTAGCCGAAGGCGCCAATGGCCCGACTACCCCTGAAGCGGATGAGTATTTCAAGAAGAACGGCATCTTTGATATTCCCGACTTCTTGTGCAACGCAGGCGGTGTTACCTGCTCGTACTTCGAGAGCGTGCAGAACGATATGAACTTTTACTGGACAAAGGAGGAGGTGCTAGAAAAACTGGATAGCAGGATGACCTCTGCCTTTCGAGCGGTGCTCGAAATGTCCGAGAACGAAAAGGTTTACATGCGCGATGCAGCTTATATGGTCGCCATCGAACGCGTGGTCGAGGCAATGGAACTGCGCGGCTGGATTTAGCCTAGGTATAAAGAAGCAGTAAGCTAAAACCCGTTTTCACAGAGAAAACGGGTTTTGTGATTAATCCGGGGCCAGGTATCCGATTGCCTGTCCTTTTTCGTCGTCCATGACCACTGCGAGATAGTGAGCCGAGCGATAGGCGGCGACATCAATCACGCGCACGCAGTCGGCCAGTTCGTCGTTGACCTCCACCCAGTCACGCAGGCAATTGGGCGTATCGTAGAAGAATTTACGATTGAAAATAGTGTCTTCTTCGTCCAACCGGACGGCGACAGGATAAATCTGCGCTTCCATCAAATCCAGGAAGAAATGAGTGCCAAGTGAAGGCTCCGGGGCGGGGCTGACTTCTTTCCCGGCTAGCTCCACCAGAGCGCCAGCGTTGCAGATATCGGCATAGCTGACGTACACGCCCAGGTCAGTGTTGGTGGTTCCCCACCGCCCGGGGCCGACGCAGATAAAAGATTTCTTCCCCAGTTCAGAGTTTAGGCGGGAAATGATGCGGGAGAGACTATTGCGTGCCGCTACAGAAGGAAGGGAAAAGTATTTCTCGGCCGGCACGAAGATAACATAACGGATTTTCGGCAAGTAGCCCTGCGGCACGATAAAGTGCGATGAAAAAATAATATCTTCATGCCCAAGGTTTTCGGGTAAACGATGGACAGGCTGTGAAGTTTTCAAACTGCTCTGAGGTCGGCATTGGAGGAGAGAAATCTTTACTTCCGGCCGAACGGCAGTTGGGTCTACGACGTGGGCGGTAAATTCCACGTCTACCGCCGAGAGGCAGTGTTCTTCCAGCAGGCGCAGCATCCTGGAAAGTAAAGCTGGAAAGGGCGTGCGCTCGAGCAGGTAATCGAACGTGACGGCAAGCCTGGGAATGTCGGCCTCCATCACCCGGCTACGGGGTGTGCTGAAGTAACCGTCCTGCTCTATCTGGGCCAGGAAACGCAAAGACGGGTAGCGAGAGTTGAGCACCTGGCGAATGGGCAAGGTTTTGAAGGCGTTTTCTTCCAGGTCAATCACATCCACGAATTGCTGCGAGTAGTAACGAATGGCCTCGGAGGAATCGTCGGGCTGGAGATTTGGGTGGCTGAGGGCAACCAGGCGCGGGTAATCGTTGCCGACGCGTTCGACGGCGCGCGTCCCCAGCCCCCAGACTAGGCGAACAAAACCGTCCTCGCGGCGGATTTGCGGCGCCCAGCGATAGATATTGCGGCTGAAGGCCACGCCCGCGCCAAACGGGAAATAGTAACGCCCCCATCGTTCACCCTGCACGACCTGGATGAGAATTGACATCCGCTCGTCGTAATCCTGCAAACCCTTGCTGCGCCGGTAGAGCAGGGCCTCAGGCTTGAACGTGCTGGCGTAAGTGCGCGCGATGGCATTCACCACTGCCTGAAGGTTTTCTTCGGACGTGCCTTGGTTAGGGCAGAAATTGCTATCATACTTCCCAGCGAAGGAGGTGCCGAAATTATCTTCCAACTGACTGGAAGAGCGCACGATCAAAGGATGAGGGCCGATCTGATCCAAGATGGTCTTCAACTCCGCCGACACTTCGGGAGGAAATTCCCCAGCCTGGAATTCCGCGCGTATTTGCGGATATTCAGCGCGAATCTGGTCTTCCGGTTTGTATTTCTGGTCGTTCCAGTGCATCAGGCCATTCATCGCCATGAAAATATACATCAAGTCTGAGCCGAGGTAGTATGACTCGGGGATGTGGATGCAGGCCTTGAGTTCTGTGTCGGCAACCTCATTCAAAATGCGGGCAGCCAGCAGCATCCCCGCTGATTTACCCCCAATTCGGCCAAAGCCCATCCTATGCTGATAAATATCCGCCAGGTCTGCGACGGTGAACCAACGTTTGGCAATGTTGATATAGGCCAGCTGGTCACTGATGATGCGGCGGATGAGTGTGACTTTTAGTTCAGTAAGATGGTGCTCCAGCGCAGTTCGTTCTTCGGGAGGCGCATTTTCGATGGTAAAGGCATGTTCGATCAGCCGGGATTCTGGAATAAGTTCCAGATCAAACGATTCGGGCAAGGCGAACTTGACCCGCCCAGGCTCCACTTTTTCAGGAGGAGCTTGTTCTGCTCGAGCAGGCCGCTTCCAGACGAGATTCGAGCGCAGCGAGGAACTGTCCACGAGCAGGCCGAGGCCGCGCCGTTCGTCGACATCACGATCGTCCACCATTGTCAGAGCCAGGGTGAAACAGGCCGGGGTGGCATTGACACATCCCAACCGACGCTGGCTTGCAGTGAGGGCTGTTTCCAGCGTCCCAACCAACGCACCCAAAGCGGCGCTTTTCCGGTTGACCCAGGCGACCAGGTTGATGCCGCTACGCTTCCTCGAACGATCCACCTCTTGGCCTTGGGAGGATTGAGGCGTCTCCACCGGCCCATATTGGTAAACCGCTTTGACCGTGTTATCCACCTGCCCCAGGTATTCGCTGATTTGCCTGACCAAGCTATCGGAGATACAGTGGCAATGCTCACATTGCCCGCTGAGCAATGCCTGGCGCATGCGCCGAATGTCGCCGGCAAAATGCGCTTCGGCGCACTCAGCGACAGCCTGCTCAACCATTTTGTCGGTAAGGGCCTGATCTATTTGCACGCCTGCACACTCGTTTTCTCGGCGTGGTGTCCGGCTAATACAGTGATGTCAATTACGCGCGCCTACACGTAATTGACATCACTATGGTGCAACCCTTTCGCTAGGAGATGGGCTCTCATGCCCGACGGCATGCCGGCTAGACGATGCCGTACGCCAGCATAGCATTGGCAACTTTGATGAAACCGGCGATGTTGGCACCCATCAAGTAGTCACCGGGCTTGCCATAGGCTGCTGAAGCCTCCAGGCAGGCCTTGTGGATGCTCTTCATGATGCCATGCAATTTTTCGTCTACCTCCTCACGCGACCAGGACAACCTCATGCTGTTCTGGGACATCTCGAGTCCGGAAGTAGCTACACCGCCAGCATTGGCTGCCTTGGCAGGGCCATACAACACGTTGTTTTCCTGGTAGACCTTGATGGCATCCAGAGTGGAGGGCATGTTAGCGCCTTCCGAGACGCAGTAGCAGCCGTTCTTCACCAGCGCCTGAGCGCTGCTGCCATCAATCTCATTCTCGTGGGCGGAGGGGAAGGCTAGATCCACTTTCAAACCCTTCTCGCGGATCACATCCCAAACGCTCTTCTCGGGATAATATGGTACCTTGTATTTATCGGCGTACTCCTTGATCCGCCCACGCCGGACGTTCTTCAGTTCCAGGACGAAGGCCAGTTTCTTGTCATCAACACCGGCTTCATCCACAACAGTGCCGCTGGAATCGGAAAGCGTGATGGCTTTGGCGCCCAACTGGTTCAGCTTTTCGACGGTGTATTGAGCAACGTTGCCCGAGGCGCTGACGGCCGCCACCTTGCCTTTGATCTCCTTGCCCCTGGTGGCCAGCATCTCGGCGGCGAAATAGACCGCGCCGTAACCAGTCGCTTCGGGGCGGATCAGGCTGCCACCATATTCCAATCCCTTGCCGGTCAGAACGGTGGCGTTATTATTGACGATCTTTTTGTAGAAGCCTTGCAGGTAGCCAATCTCGCGGCCGCCCACGCCGATGTCGCCGGCAGGCACGTCCGTATCCGGGCCGATGTGGCGGAATAACTCGCTCATGAAAGCCTGGCAGAAGCGCATGACCTCGGCATCAGACTTGCCCTTGGGATCGAAGTCCGAGCCGCCCTTGCTACCGCCCATCGGGAGCGTGGTCAACGCATTCTTGAATATCTGCTCAAAGCCCAGGAACTTGATGATCCCCAGATTAACGGATGGATGCAAACGCAGACCACCTTTGTAGGGGCCGATAGCGTTGCTGAACTGGACACGGAAGCCACGATTCACCTGCACCTCGCCCTTATCGTCCACCCACGGGACCCGGAACATGATCACCCGATCTGGCACGACGATGCGCTGATAGATCTTGGCCTTGACGAATTCGGGATGCTTTGCCACGGTGGGTTCCAGCGTCGTCATGACTTCCTTGACGGCCTGATGGAACTCGGGCTGGCCAGTGTCTTTCTCCTGCACATACGCGATGACATCTTGTATGACGGACATATTCTTCTCCTTGTTGATGGATTGAGAATGAACAACGCTTCACATGTGGCAAGAGCCATATGTGATCGTCTTCACTACGACTATAACAAAGGAGGCATGAAGAGCACATAAAAAAACTCCCCCGCTGCATGAAAATCCCATGAAAAATTGTCTCCTTGCCCCCATCGAACTACAAGCCCCTTCTAGTTTCTCACCTTTATCCCATCTGGTTCGGCCAGGATGGCAATTGCCTTCTCTAAATCGGCATTCATCAGCACATGCAATACCTGTCCACCGGTCGAGGCAGGGATATCTATCACATGGATGGTTTCGGAGAGAATCGCGAAATCCGGCAAAAGATCAGGCAAAATGTTCTTTTGGGTGCTCAGGAAACGTTCGTTGAAGATGATCCCAGGGTCGTCAGGATAGAGCGGCAGGTAGCGGATGGAAGCCTCGACCAAGTCTTGGAAGAAATGGGTTCCAAACGAGGGCTCGGGGATGTAGTCTTTCTTCCGGCGGGCAATTTCGACTAGCAGCGCGGTATTGTTGATATCAGAATAGGTGACGCTGACCCCCAGCTTGATATCGCCACGGCTGCCCCAGCGGCCAGGTCCCATCAGAATAAAACGGCGTCTCGGCAACACTTGGTTGAGCTTGCTGACTGCCCGGCCAACGGCGGTCAGTCCCTGATAATCTGTCAGTTCACTGTATTTTTGCGGGTCTACGTAAACAACGTGGGTCACATCAGGTACATATCCATTCGAGACGTAGCGGTTGGCTGAGAAAATAACTTTATCCGCCGGAATCTCGTGAGGAATCTGCGCCGGGGCGCTATCCTCACCATAACTCTGAGCACGGCATTGCAGCAGGTAGAAATCTTTCCCGTCGTGGGCGAATTCGATGTCAACAGGATGGTGCAGGGCATTCTGGAGAATCTCCATGATAACGCGCATTTGTTTGAGAAATGGTGTATGCGCGAAGAGACCCTCGAAAGTCACTACGAAATCGCCTTTTTGGAAATCCACGCTAAGAGTGCTAGGATGTCGGATGTGACCCTGGCTGGCGACCGAAACCAGTTGGTTGATCAACGAATATTCTCGGCCACACTCCTTTAGCAGCGAGCGGATGTCTACCGTTTCAAATGTCCTGGTTTCCAGGTTGATGAGGTCTATCTTTTTTGGGGAATAGCGGATCAATTCTTCGGGCGTGGCGTTGACCCGCAACCTGGGCTGGCCCGGCGAAACCAGCACAGGATAATCGTCGCTCAAGCGATCCACCGCCCGCGTCCCCAGCCCTGGCACAAGGCGGACGAGGCCGTCCTCGCGCCGGATACGGCTTGACCAGCGAAATTCGTTGTTGCTGAAAGCAACCCCAGCAAAAGCTGGCAGATAATAATGACCGACCTGCTTGCCGACCACCTCCTGGATCATGATGCTCATCTCTTCATGATGATCTATCAAGCCATGCTCAAAACGGTACTCAATAGGATCAGGCCCAAACATGGAGGCATACACCTCGGCGATGGCATCCTTCAAGGCGGCCAGGCGCTCTTCTTTCGTCCCTCGGTTGGCGATGAACAGGCTCTTGTATTTGCCGGCGAAGGCCATTCCCACCTGATCCTCCAGCAGGCTGGAACTGCGCACGATCAGCGGAACATTCCCAAAATCGTCTAGCGCCAGCGAAAGGCCTTTGGCGATTTCCGGCGGCAGCGGCGAATTCTTGAACAAGTGCACGATGTACGGGTATTCCTGGCGAACTTGGCTCAGGTCTTTGAACCTTTGCTCGATAATATCCTCGAGGCTGTTGTAACTCATAAAATAGAACACGGCGTCCGAGGAGATGTACCAAGTCTTGGGAGTTCGCACACTCTGCGCGATTTCGTTATCGCCGTGGGAACGCTTCAAGATCTGCTCGGCCAGGAATAAACCTGCACTTTTGCCGCCCAGTTTGCCGTGGCTGCCAACCGGGTGAATGACACGGTGCATGAAATTGCTGACATCATCAATGTCAATGTATTTTTTTGCAACTTCGATGAAGTAGGGCTGGTCGCTCAGAACACGCCGGATGATGGCCGTGCGGAACCAATTTTCCCGCGGCTGCGTCAGCTCGATACCCTGAGCCTTGAGCAGGTGGTAACGCTCGAGGGCCAAACCGATATCAGCCAGCGACGAACTGGGATTGACCAATGTCGCCACCATAAATCCGGAACGTTCCTCTTTGATCCATTTTTGGATATTATCCAGGATCTCATCCCGGGAAAGGTAACGGTTGGCAATGGTGAAAACCTCATCACCAACGACAAGGGTGCTTTCGGTAGCCTCATGCTGATAGGGACGATTCGTGTCAGATTCGCCTTCGCGCGGGGCGGCAAGGTTAAACTGCCCCAGCAACTGTTCCACCTCCTTGATCCCTTTCCAGTTAAGATAGCTGATCATCTTTCTAGAGATGCGCATGAGCAGGCCGGGGTCAGTCCGTTTTAGTAAATCGAGGATGACGCTCCACTCGCCCCTGCGTTCTCCCTCAGCCTTTAGTTGCTCCTGGAACACCTGCCGGAGCTGCTGGTGCAGAATATAAAAACCAAACTGCTCTGCAATCGTGTTGATGAGCTTGCGCTCCTCTTTGAGGAACGGCCCTTCATCCGAGGGCGGTCTTTCCTCCGTGTAACAGACACTGATGCCCCCCACCGTGTCGTTCTGGACCTTGATGCTCGCGCTCTGAACCCAGGGCGTTTCCTTATACCCGGCCGTTTTGTAGATTGTCCCCGCGTAGGTCATCTGCGCGTGGCAAACATCGGGGTACTGCCAGCCGGGCGGAAGGATTTCGACGATACCTTGGCACACCTCGTCAATAGAAAGCTTCGGAGCACCGAGCAGTTCCTGAACTTTATAGAGTGTGCTCAACTCCTTCGCCCGCTCGCGCAGGTCGTGTATCAGGGTATCCATGGATTGAGAGGTTTGAGAATGATCGCTCATCCTGCTCCTTACGATTTGTAGACTACGCCCCGGCCGTTTTGTCCATCCACCTTTACCTTTAAAGGGTTTGATAGACTGACATGCCGGAGAAACTGCGCCTCTTCCGCGACATCTTGTCTCTTCAGCCAGTCCCAATCAATTTGATACAGACTTGAAAAAGGTAAAGTGAAATACTTGATGCCCAGGTTGATGACGTTGTGAAAATAGTGCGAACCCTGGCTCAGCTCTATCCTAGCATTCTCGCGCGTGGCTTCGACGATGACCTTCGCACCACAGACTTGACCCCAGGTGGTCGGGAGCCCCAGCCAGGGGTCGGTGGTACCCAAGCGGCCAAAAACAATGAGCAGGTAAGGCCAGCCGGCTGCCAGCAGCTTATCATTGAATTGCTCCAATTCATGGACAATAGCTTTGGTTTGTCCCAGGTCGAAACTCTCCGGATTGATATAAACGATATCTCGGATTGTGTCTACCGCGCCGTTGCCCAGCACGCTCTCAGAGGCGACCAGAACGTTCCCGCCGGTCAGATCTTCGACAGCGACCTGCACTTCCCCACCTGGCACAACCATCGGGCGCACTTGCAAAAAGGCAAAGCGATGCGGGTCAAAGGTCATGGCAAATTCAACTTCCACTGGCGCGCCTACGGCTTTCTCACATACCTCGAGTACTTCGAGGATCAGGTCGTTGAGCGGCACCTGGTTCAATGCCAGGAGCGGGGCAAAGGTCAGGGCGCGCGGACCCGGGAATCCGGTCCCGATAGAAAGGCGCCCTGAAAGGGGGCTGTAGGTCGAGGCCAGGTAGCGCAACGAATCGTCCTGTTCGGCGGCAGTCAGGTCTTCGAGTCGCATGTACTCGGTTTCGGCAGTCGGGTCATACTCGGGCGGCTCGCCCATGTTAACAACCCAGAACTCAGTCTGGGTTTCTTTGAGTAAATTTTCGACCGAGCCGAAAGGAGGGTCAACATTGGGATAAGCCGGCGAATACGCCCACGAGATGCCGCCATCCACGATGGTCTTGCCCAGGCCGAGCGCCAAGTTGACCACGCTGTCTCTGGGCTTGGCCGGTTTTACCGGGTAATAATTATAGGAGCGCGCCACGCCAGAGAGTTCAGGATAGAAACGGGCAGGATAACGCTTGCCGACCATCTCCTGAATGATCACAGCCATTTTCTCAGCCTCGATGTGGAGGCCGGTGGCCTTGCAATAATCCTTAGCAGTGCGAAAATAGGTGGAGGCGTAAACAAACTTGATGGCTTCAACCAGTTGACGGAAACGAGCATCGGGATCGAACTGGTTGTTGGGAATCATCTTGGTAGAGTAGACGCCGGCAAACGGCGAGTGCAGGGCATCTTCCAGCAAGCTCGAGGAGCGGATGGCAAGCGGGGTACGCACCTGCTCAACGATGGCGCGCAGGTCACCGAGGACCCCAAAGGGCAGGTCAGCTTTCTGGAAGGCGTGGGCGATACGATCATCTGGAAGGTCGGAGAAGGCGATTTCCTCAAGGTGATTGCCGGTCACGAAAGTATCGAATACGTCAGTGCAGAGGACGGCCATGGCGGGAATATCCACCGCCACGCCTGGAAACTCGTCGGAATCCAATCCATCGCGGAGCACGTCGCGCATCGAGGCCAGTCCGTGCGCCTTGCCTCCCAATTCACCCTTTCCAATACAGGTCAACGGAGTTTCCGGATCCAGGAAATTCCAAGCGAAATTGATGACGGACGTCCGGGCGACGTTATGGCCTGGCTGGTCCATGCGATCCGCTCCCTACACCCAGCCGCGCTCGCGGCAGGCCTGGGCCACCCGCTCTACTGCGATGGCGTAGGCAGCCTCGCGCATTGGCAGATCGTTCTGGCGAGCGAAATCGCTCAGGCTGATGTACGCCGAGGTCATATGAACATCCAGTTTGCCAAGCACTTCGTCCTTCTTCCAGTAATAGTTCATGTTGCCCTGCACCTGTTCGAAATAATCGCAGACAGCGCCGCCAACGTTTGCCAACAGGTCCGGGATGACGAGGATGCCGCGTGCGTTGATGACCGTATCCGCGTCCGGATTGGTTGGGCCGTGCGCGCCCTCGGCCAGGATTTTGACCCGCTTGCCGATTTTCTTCACATTCTCGGTTGTGATTTGATTCTCGATGGCCGCCGGAATGAGGATATCCACCTCCTGCTCCAGCCAGGCTTCACCGGGCAGACGCTCGTAACCCAATTCTTCTGCCCGCGCGGCATCAATCTCGCCGAAGGGATTGGTGATGGGCAGTAGTTCGCCTAGGTTGACGCCATCCACTTTCCTGAACGCGTACGTAGTGTGGTCCGCCTGATTCCAGCAAGAGACGCAAGTCACCACGCCGCCCATGCGTTGGTAGAGCTGAATGGCAGGTTGGGCGACATTGCCAAATCCCTGAAAACTGGCAGTGGTATTTTCGGGTTTGATCTTCAATTCCTTGAGCGCTTCCCGGACAGCGATCACCACGCCATAACCAGTTGCTTCTAACCTGCCGAGGGAGCCTCCCAGACCCACCGGTTTGCCAGTGATAAAGCCTGGGCTTTTCGCGCCGTGTATGGCTTCATATTCATCCAACATCCACAGCATATGCTGGGTGCTGGTCATTACATCTGGCGACGGAACGTCCCAATCTGGGCCTACGTTCCTAGCAGCCTGCCTGACCCAACCGCGGCAGATTCTTTCCTGCTCCAGAAGGCTCAAATCATGGGGGTCGCAGACCACGCTGCCCATGCTGCCCCCCAGAGGAAGATCCGCAACGGCGCACTTCCAGGTTGTCCACATGGCTAACGCCCGCACTGTATCAATGCTCTCCTGTGGATGGAAGCGGATGCCGCCTCTGCACGGCCCGCGCGCGTCGTTGTGCTGGACGCGGAAGCCGCGAAAAATGCGCACCTCACCATCATCCATGCGCACGGGGATGCTGAAATGGTATTCGCGCACGGGCACGCGCAGCAGCTCACAGGTCGGACGGTCGAGGCTGAGCGCCTCGGCGGCGCGGTCGAACTGCTTTTGGGCAATTTCAAAGAGGTTAAAGGTTCTTTCGTTCATGGCGTATCACTCTTTTTCCGGTATTGCCAGCATATATCCCACGCCTGGCGCGCTGACGAGCATCTTCGGATTGGCCGGGTCAACTTCCAATTTTTTGCGCAACAGGTGAACGTACGAGCGCAGATAATCTACGTCATTGCGGTATTCCGGCCCCCAGATGGTGGTAAGCAACCGTTCGTGTAATAGCACCTGGTTGCAGTGCGTGGCGAGTTCGTGCAAGAGGTTGTATTCGGTAGCGGTGAGATGGATCTCGCGCCCGGCAATGGCTACGCGGCGGCGGGCCAGTTCAATAACCATATTCCCACATTCGATTTTCGCCCCGCTGGGCAAAGGCGCTGCGCCTTGCGAACGCTTTAGCACGGCCCGCACCCGCGCCAACAACTCCTTCGAACTGAAAGGTTTGGTGATGTAATCATCCGCTCCAGCCTCGAAGCCCGTGAGCATATCGGTCTCGGTCACTTTGGCAGTGAGCATAATAATGGGCACCGCTGAGAACTCGCGGACACGCCGGGCGACCTGATACCCGTCCATGCCGGCTGCCAGGATAATATCCAGCAAAACTAGGTCAGGTTGCTCGATAGCGACTTTTTCGATGGCATGTTCGCCGTTGGAACTGGCAGCAACTTCATAACCTGCCGCTGTCAACACTTCCCGAACGAGGCGGACGAGTCGCGGATCGTCGTCAACAACCAGGATGCGGGATTTGTTCATGGGATTATCCTATTCCATCGGCAGCGAAACTGACCTCAGATCTGCAGAGTCGGGACAGGTACGCTGCGCGGCAATGAGAAGAAAACCGTCGTCCCTTCGCCGACCTTGCTCTCGACCCAAATCCGCCCGCCGTGCGCCTCGACGACGGCGCGTGCAATCGGCAGCCCCAGGCCAGTGCCCGAAACGTGCAGGCTGGTTGCCGAGCGCACGCGGAAATATTTCTCGAAGAGTGGAATGAGATTCTCCGGCGAGATGCCGATGCCCTGGTCGGCAACGCTGATGACCACATCCGCCGGGCGCACCTCGCCTTTGACGACGATCAACCCACCCTCAGGTGAGTACTTGACCGCGTTGTCAATGATGTTACGGAATACCTGCTTGATCCAGCGCGGGTCAGCCTCCACGATGGGAAATTCTGGCGGAAAATCCACCACCGGCATGTGGGCCTTGCTGCGTTGCTGGAGTTCCGCCGCCAGGTCACGGGCGACATGCTGCAAGCGCAGAGGTTGGCGTTCCAATTCGAGTCTTCCGACCTCGATCAGCGACGAGTCGAGGATGTCCTTGAGCATCCTTTCCATATCGTCACAGGCTTCCTCGATCAGGTGCAGGAATTCTGTATGCTTTTCTTCGTCCCACTTCAATTCGTCGAGAAGCAGCGCGGTGGTGTAACCCTTGATCGTTGCCAGCGGCATGCGCAGCTCGTGTGAAAGGGCTGCCATGACTTCCGAGCGCATCCACTCGGCCTGACGGGCCTCGCGCACAGCGTCAGCTTTTGTCTCCAGCCGCGCCCGGTCAATTGCCAGGGCAATCAAATCGGCCAGCGTTTGTACAAAGGGAAGGTCATTTCGAATAAATTTCTTGTGGCTGTGGATAGTCTCGAGGACAAGGACGCCAAATCTTTGTTCCCCTGCCACAATCGGAGCGGCAATGGCGCACTGAGGAAGGACATCCTCACCAATAGACCGCATCATCACCTGCTGGTTGTACGGGCGCATGTTGGACATTGCCTGAGCGACCTCTTCGGCTGTGTACAACAAACATGCTTGGCCTTCATCATACACTTTGCCAGTGATCGATTCGCCGGCGCGCAGCCCACTCTCTTTCAAGGTCTCGAGGTCATAACCAAAGGCCGCCACCGGCTGGAACAGGCCAGAGGGCTGATCCCAGAGCATGATTGCACCGATATCAGCCTGCTCAAGGACCTCAATGATCGTGCGCATGACCGCATTGAGCAATTTCGGTAGTTCAGCTGGCGAGGCAAGGGTTTTGGCGACCTCAGTCAGGGCTTTCAATTCGCTGGCGAGGCGCTCGCTGGTATTTCCACTTGGGGAGACCATAGGTTATTTGTGAAGGATATGACGCACAATTATTATAACCCGATATGCAGGACACCAATCCTACTTGTTTTTTTATCCGAAAAACTATACAATCAATTCAGAATGAACGCCGAGGTGCTGCGTTCCCTGCTGGCCGTTTCTCTCAGCGCCATGTACGTACTGGCGATGCTGTATTTGCGCCGGAGGAGACTGCGCCTCGGCGCGTATTTGTTCTGGGGACTGTTCGCACTGTCCATCCCGGGGCTGGGCCCATTCCTTGTCATCGCACATCCACGTTTATCCGCGTCCCTTTTCCCGAAGGCATGGTAGAGATCGGAGAAGTATGAAACACGACCGCTTCCTGCTCGGCATCCTGATCTTCATCGGCCTGCTGGTCATCGCCGCACTGACGCTCTTCTTTGCCCGCCATGAGGACCAGACCTACGGCACTGAGGGTACCCCCGAAGGTGTGATACGTAATTATGTGCTCGCCCTCCAGAACTACGATTTCGAACGGGCTTATGGCTACCTGGCAGACAAAGAAAACAAACCTAGCCTCGACTATTTCAGACAAGCTTTCCTCAACCGTCAGCTCGATATTACCAATGCAGCCATCCAGATCGGCAAAGTCGAGATGGTTGCCAGCGACCAGGCGCTGGTAGACGTGACCGTCGTCTACGCCGCCACCGATCCTTTCTCCTCAGGCTCGAGTTCACACATGACCGCCTCGCTGGAAATGCAGAATGGCGCCTGGCGCATCACTAATATGCCATATCCCTATTGGGGCTGGGATTGGTACCAGCCGACAGCAATGCCGGTAAAGTAGGGAGGAAACCATGCGCACCATCCGTCGTCTTTATTTTTACGCCGTCGCCTTCGTCAGCATGGAGGTCGTCCTATGGGGCTTGATTGGGCTGGCGCGGTCGGCATATTCGGTTCATGTCGTTGGCGGAGGCGCGGCGCGCCTGGCACAGGCACTGGCCCTCATCCTGGTCGGCGTGCCGGTCTTTGGGCTGCATTGGTGGTTGGCCCAACGCAGCGCACGCGCCGATATGGACGAGCACGCCTCCGGCGTGCGCACCTTCTTCCTCTACGCCGTGCTGCTGGCCACGATTCTCCCCATCAGCCAGAACGCCCTCGCCCTGCTCGACCGGCTGCTGCTGCAGGCCTTCCGCCTACCGTCCACGCCGATGTTCGGCGGCAGCCAGACCTGGGGCGATAACCTCATCGCTATGCTGATGAACGCGCTGGTCGCGGCCTATTTCATCAGCGTGCTGCGCGCTGATTGGGCGGTCGTTACGCCCAAAGATACTCTCACCAGCCTGCGCCGCATCTACCGCTACATTTGGGTCATCTATTCCCTTGTAATGCTAGTCGCGGGCGTCCAGCAAAGCCTGCAATATACCCTCGAGATCCCGGCCATCACGGTCGGTTTTGCCCACCAGGCCTCCTTTGCCAACGGCCTGGCACTGCTCTTGATCGGCGCGCCGCTGTGGTTCTTCGCCTGGAAGACTGCCCAGGATGCGCTGGCCGAGGCTGCCGAACGCGAGTCGTCCTTGCGGCTGGGCGTGCTGTACGTCCTGTCCCTGGTTGGTGTGGTCACCGTGCTGACCTCGAGCGGGGTCGTGCTGGCCGTCCTCCTGCGCGGCTTACTCGGCGAAAATATGAACGTTCAAGACTTCATGCGTCTCATCAGCGGGCCTCTTTCCACCGGTATCCCGCTGGCAGGCGTGTGGGCTTATTATGGTCACTGGCTGGGACACTCGATGGCAGAGGTACCCGACGTACCCCGCCGGGCCGGGATGCGCCGGCTGTACTTTTACATCCTTTCTGCTATTGGACTGGGTGCGACCTTTATCGGCCTCGCGATGCTGCTCTCCTTCGTCATTGACGCCAGCATCGGCGACCTGCTGTGGGCGGACACACTGCGCCCACATTTATCCGCTTCACTGGCAACTCTATTCGCTGGTCTGCCGCTCTGGTTGCTGACCTGGCGGCCAATGCAGACCGAGGCGATGGCCGTCGGCGATCCCGGCGACCACGCCCGGCGCTCGCTCGTGCGTAAAATCTACCTCTACCTGGTCTTGTTCGCCAGCGTCATCGGCGGGATGGTCGCGGCGGTGATTCTGCTCTTCTTGCTGATACGGACACTGCTCGGCGACCGTCCGCCCGGATTTACGCAAAGCCTCTTTAACTACCTGCAATTGCTCTTCCTGTTTGCCCTGATGGGCATCTATCACGGCCTGACCCTGCGGCGCGACGGTCGCATAGCTGCCCATGCCCTGACCGCCAAACATGCCCTCTTCCCGGTCTTGATCTTCGACCCGGGCGGCGAGGATCCCTTCGCTCCGGCTCTGCTGGCGGCGCTCCAAAAACAGACCCCGCGTCTGCCCGTAGCCATCCAGCCGGTCATCCAGCCGATCCCGGAGGAGTCACTGGCGGCGGTCAAAGCTGCCATTATTCCTGGAGACTTGGCCATCAATCCGCCCGAAGCGTTGCGGCTGTGGCTGCGCGACTTCAACGGCAGCAAGCTGATCGTCCCGCGCGTTGCGGCGGGATGGATTTGGAGCAGCGGCACAGGCCGCTCGCTCCAGGCCACAGCCGGGCAAGTCGCGCAGGCCGTCCGCCAATTGGCCGAGGGTCAAGAAGTCCGCCAACCGGGCGGCACATCCGGCTGGATGATCTTTACCTACGTTATCGCCACTTTGTTCGGCCTGGAAATCCTGATGGCCCTGACCAGCCTGGTCGCCTCGTTTTTCCAAAGATAGATACCGCCATCAGTTTGGGTGGCTACGGAAAGCCACCCCACGAGCATGTACCAACTCAAACGAAATGAACTCAAATCATTGATATAATTTGCGTGGAGAGGATGAAGCAATGAAAGTAACCGTCTTACAAGAAAACCTAGCTCATGGATTGAGCGTTGTTTCGCGAGCGGTGTCGCCGCGCACGACCCTGCCGGTGCTGGCAAACGTCCTGATCGCAAGCGACGAGGGCCGGTTGCGTCTCTCAGCTACCAACCTGGAATTGGGTATCACCTGTTGGATTGGGGCTAAGATTGAGGAAGAAGGTTCGACCACCGTCCCGGCGCGTACCTTCGTAGACTTGGTAGGGACACTGCCCGCGGAACAGGTGAATTTGAGCCTGAGCGTGGCCAACCAGACCCTCAACATGCGCTGCGGAAGCTCGAACACGGACATCAAGTGCATTGACGCCCAGGAGTTCCCGCCGCTCCCAGTTCCACAGATGGAGGGCGCCATCCAGATCAACGTGGCCGATTTCAAGGAGATGATCCAGCAGGTGGCTTTCGCCGCCTCTGTGGACGAGGCTCGCCCGGTGCTGATGGGCGTGCTGATGACAGTGGATAAGGACACCATGACGATGGCAGCAGCAGACGGTTTCCGCCTCTCAGTGCGCAAGGCTACGCTCTCCCAGGCCGTGCCGCAGCCAGTGACAGTCATCATCCCAGCACGTGCCCTGAGCGAGCTGGCACGCGTCGCCACAGACGGGGGCGAGATGATCGCAATGGTCCTGCCAAAGGGCCGCGGCCAGGTCATCTTCCGCGTCAAGGATGTAGAAGTGGTCTCGCAGCTGATTGATGGCACTTTCCCTGATTACCAGCAAATCATCCCACGCTCGTACAAGTCGCGTACGCTACTATCTACCCAGGCACTGCTCAAAGCCTGCAAGCAGGCCGAGATTTTCGCTCGTGAAGGCTCCAACGTGGCGCGGTTGAACATCAAATCCAGCGGCGAGCTGGAGCCAGGCTCGGTCGAGATCTTCGCCCAATCCGAAGAGACAGGTTCGAACGAGACAGTCGTCGCGGCGACCATCGAAGGAGTGGGACTGTTGATCGCCTTCAACGTCAAGTACCTGCGTGAGGTACTGGAGGTCATCAAAACCCCAAATGTTGCCCTGGAGACTTCCGCCCCGAATGCACCCGGCGTGATCCGCCCGGTCGGCGATGATAATTTCCTGCATGTCATCATGCCGATGCACCTTGGTTAGTAATCAGTAATCAGTGATCGGCGTTCGGCAATTACAAAAGTGTCAGGCAACCAACAGCCTGACACTTTTCCACTCACTGATTGCTGTTTAACGATAACTGGTATCCATGACTCTCCCCGCTTCATCCTCCGACCGCGTTCTCAATATCTTCCTGACACTCAATCGATACCCGATCTTGAGCAGCCGCATCCGCGCACGTATGAGGCAGGAGTTGTTCGCGCGCGGCATCATCTCATCGGAAGCGTTCGATGTGGAAGTGCGCGAGAAAGCCATCCAGTCGCAGGCGCGCGAGGGATTGCACGACCCATACAGCGAAGAGCCGTTCGATGCCTGGGAGACACGCCTGGCGCGTGTCCGCGATTCGTTGACTGACTTCTATTTCGCCTACAACCTGCCCTATGAGGAATTCGAGCGTATCGTCAAGGGTATCATTGGCGAGCGCGGCGAGCCGCCGGATATGGTCACCTTCAACCCGGAGCTTGCCCCTCAGGATATGCTCTTCCAACAGGCCGAACTACTCGAAAGCCTGCCGCCCGAAAAACGGCAGCCCCTCGAAGCGCGTCTGCAAGAGATCAAGGTGGTGCTGATCCGCACCATGATCAGCGACCAACTGGCTTACCTGAATATCGCCCGCAAATGGTTTACGGTAGATGACCTGAAAGACATTCGCTTTCGCAAGATCGGATACGGGAAGATCGGCGGCAAATCGGCCGGAATGCTCCTGGCGTACCGTATCCTGAACGAGGTGGCTCCCCCCGAGGTTCGAGCGGCGATCCGCACACCGGTCTCGTACTTTCTGGCCTCGGACCTGTTCTACACGTTCATGGCCGCCAACAACCTGATCCACTGGTCGGATCAAAAATACAAGTCCGAGGCTCAGATGCGCTCCGAGTATCCACAGATTGTACAGGAATTCATACGCGGGGAATTCCCAAAGGACATCTTGGAACGCCTGCGAGGCATTCTGGATGAGGCCGGAGATCGGCCGCTCATCGTCCGCTCGTCGAGCCTACTGGAAGATAACTTCGGAACCTCTTTTGCTAGAAAATACGACAGCTTCTTTTGCCCCAACCAGGGCACGCCTGAGGAGAATCTCGATGCTCTCACCGAGGCCATCGCCCGCGTCTACGCCTCCGGTCTGAACCCAAATGCCCTACTTTACCGGCACAACAAGGGTCTAGTGGATTACGACGAGCGCATCGCCGTCCTGATCCAGTTCGTTCAGGGTGAGCGGTATGGGCGTTACTTCCTGCCTCACGGCGCGGGTGTAGCCTTCAGCCGAAACCTGTACCGATGGTCGCCTCAGATCCGCAAGGAAGATGGGTTCGTGCGCCTGGTCTGGGGATTGGGCACGCGCGCCGTGGACCAGGTCGGGGATGACCACCCACGACTGGTTGCCCTCAGCCATCCGCAGCTCCACCCGGCCACGACCACAAAAATGATCCGTAAGTATTCCCAAGAATACGTGGATCTAATTGACCTGGAGGATAACCAGTTCAAATCCTTACCAGTCGCCGCGGTGCTGACACCCCGATACCAGGCCCTGCGTTACGTTGCCCAGGTAGACGAAGGCGATTACCTGTCTTCCATCCACACCCGCCTGGTTGATGTGAACAGGCTGGTCATTACCTTCGACGACCTTCTGCGCCGCACGCCCTTCGCCGAGACCATGCGCACCATTGTCAGACTGCTCAAAGAACACTACCGCGCGCCGGTGGATACCGAGTTCACTGTGCGCATCGTTGACCCAGCATCTGCCCAATCCGCGATCCGTATCTCGATCCTGCAATGCCGTCCGCAAAGCCAGATGGGAGACGAAGAGGCTAGCTTCCCTGAGGAACTCCAGGCCGAGAACATCATCTTCTCCAGCCGCCGTATGGTGCCGCGCGGCACGGTGAACGGCATCCGTTACGTGCTGTTCGTCTCGCCCAAAGATTATTTCAGCCTGCCCTCTCAGGCCGAACGCAGCAAGCTGGAACGTGCCATCGGCGCTCTCAACGCTGCCCTTAAAGGCGAAACATTCATCTGCGTCGGGCCGGGACGCTGGGGAACGTCCACGCCTGACATGGGTATACACATCAATTACGGGGACATTTACAACACGCGCGCCTTGATCGAGCTGTCCGGCCAGGGCATCGGACCGGATCTGGAGCCTTCTTTCGGCACCCATTTCTTTCAAGAACTGATGGAAACTCATATCTACACCCTTGCCATCTACCTGGACGACGAAGATGCCGTCTTCAATCAAGATTTTTTCTATAAGACCCCCAACCGCCTGATGGAATGGCTGCCTGTGGATGAAGCCCTGGCCAGTTGCCTGCGCCTGATCAAGGTAGACGATTTCCGCCCCGGTTACCACCTATCCCTGGTGATGAACGATGACGTGGGAAGAGCGGTCGCTTTTCTGCAACCCGATTAGCCCGATAATGGTATGTTAGCTTCTCTTCGTGGGGCGGAGTGACGACCCTGAGCGAAAGTGAAGGTAAGAAATACAGTCGAAGTTTATTCCCCCAAGCAAATTTCCTTCGACCGCGCTTGCATAAAGAACGTTCGCTCCATTCAAGATGGCAATCTACCAGAACAAATGTTCTAAGGCATAGATCGCCAACGCTGGGCGGCAGCGGTCAGCGGACGCTTGGCGACGATGGTAACCTTGCTGCTATTGCTGGGTGTGTACACGTTGATCGCCTCCCAGCCTTCCTGTCCCCACTCGTTCAGCGTCACCTCGATTTGTCCATCCTTTGTGCCAAAGGCAGAGCCGATGGTCTGGACGCGGTACTCCCATTGTTTGGTTTCGTCTGTCATCTTGCCTCCTTACAGCGCCAGCAGCACGTGTAGAACGATGTCGGCCGAGAAGTGGGAGAGCATCGCCGATTCCAGACCGCGGGTAAAATACAGGTAGCCGAAGGCGACCCCGGCCAGCCCGTTCAGCATGACCGCGCGCAGGATGATCAGCGGAGTGAGCGGAGTGAGCGGAGTGAGCGGGGTGAGCGGGGTGAGCGGGGTGAGCGCGGCAGTGGCTGGCAGGTGTCCCAGCCCGAAGAGCACGGCGGCCAGGATATTCGCGCTCCACAGAATGGCGACCGTTGGGCGGCCCTCGGCGGTGCGGCTGATGAACTTGCCCAGCCAGGCGAGGAGCGAAAGCATGAACAACCGCAGCAGGACTTCTTCGTTAATGCCCCCATAGAAAGAAGCCAGCAGTCCCTTCCACGCCGCGGGCTGTGCGGTCTGCAAATTCAGCGCGCCAGCGGCGCTGCCAAACTGGGCTTGCATGGCGGGCTGGAACACAAAAATATCCAGGAGGACGATCAGCACGGAGGCAATTACGCCCAGAAGAGTGCTCGGCAGCAGGATGGACTTGATGCGACCGGCCACGCGCTCGCCGGCTAGCCTAGCTTCGAGAATCGGAGTCCCGAGGCCGGTGCGGTTGGCAAAGAAAAGCCCGGCGGCAATCGCCGCCGCGAACAGCAGTCCGTTCTGGATGATTTGGATGGGGAGCAGCACGCTGAGCGGCATCGGGAGCGGAGTCTGCTTGAGGGCTTCGGCCTGCAAAGCCAGCGAGTAGGGGATGATGGCAATGACGCCCCAGATGCAGGCGGCAAGCAAAATCCAGAAGATTTTCCAGTTGAAGGGCTTGCTCATGTTCACCTTATCGGGTTCCACAAAAAGTGCGAGCTGTTTCTATCCTGGGCTGCTACAGCGCCAGTTGTTTCACGTGAAACGTTATATAAGTGAGAGGGTGCAGAAGTAGCGGGGGCTGTCATCCTGCAACTCTCACGTTCAGCCCTTTGTCTCGCGCTGATACAGCACATAGGAGTACACGACCAGGAACAGCGCCGAGCCGATGATCGGCGCCATGATGAGCCAGAAGGCGATCATGCCGCCGAAGAACACACCGGCGAATGCTAGTACGCCGGAGGCCATGAACAGGAGCGAGCCGACGCGATGCGTTTCGTCCCAGACTTTGTCGCTGGACAGCGTCCACGGTGTGCAGATGCCAATGAACCAGTTGCGCTTGGCCTTGCGCAACATATAGCCAATGAAGACGAACAGCAGGCCCAGCGCCGGCAGCATGGCCTGACCCATTTTGAAGCCAGTGTAACCGAGGTTCCAGACCAGAGTCAGAGCGTAGAGGTAGACCATGAAAGCCATGATCAGTGCGATGAACAGGTTGAAGACCTCGCGGAACTTGGCGATGTTGGCCTTGAGCGGGTCAATCTGCGGAATGGCCAGGAAGAGCAGAAACATCGCGGCCGAGATGACCGGCATCAGGAACACGCCCCAGAATTTGCTCATGGTGCCATTGACTTGATCGTTGACGTCCCAGTAGGAGGCCATCGGGTCGAGGAGCTGATTCCAGAGCAGGAGGCCGGCCAGGGCCGAGGCGGCGATCAGGACGGCAGCAATGATGATGGTAGCTCGGGTGGACATGACATTCTCCTTCGGGTTTCACGTGAAACGGCGGGCTATTTTTTGTCTTTTGGCAGGTTCTGCTGCGCCAGCGAAACCACGCCGCTCAGCCCGCCCAGATTCATCGTATCCACCGCACTGCTGGGAACGATGACCAGCGCACCTTTTTCCTTGAGGCCTTCGAAGAGCATGTTCATGGCTCGCAAGTGCAATGCGGTGGGATTGTTGGCATAAGCCTGCGAAGCCTCAGCAAAACTGGAGGAGATCTGCTTCTCAGACTCGCCGAGAATAACACGCGCCTGGCGTTCGCGCTCGGCCTGCGCCTGGCGGGACATAGCATCCTCCAGGTCCAGCGGGATGACCACGTCGCGGATCTCGACTGACTGGACAGTGATGCCCCAAGGCGTGGTGCGCTCGTCTATGATCTTCTGCAGTTCGGCGTCCATCTTGGCGCGCCCGATCAGTATATCTGCCAGGGACATCTGGCCGATGATCTCGCGCAGGGCGGTCTGCGCAGCCCAGGCGATAGCAGCTTTGTAATCGGCAACTTCCAGGGCAGCTTTTTCAGCATCCCACACCACCCAAAACAGCACTGCATCTACGTCCACAGGGACGGTATCTTTGGTCAGCGTTTTCTCGGCCGAGAAAGGCGTGACCATGACGCGGTGGTCAATCCAGTTCGCCAAGGTGTCCACAATCGGGATCAGCCAGAAGGCGCCCGGGCCAGCCAACTTGTGGAATTTGCCCAGCCGCAAGACAATAGCCTTTTCCCATTGCGAAGCGACTTTTAGCGCCATCAGGGTATACAATCCTGCCAGCATCCAGCCGATGACCCACATGGCCGTCCAGAAATCGCTCAAGACACCGTTTGTGGACATCAGGATTCCGCCGAGTGCAGCAACCAGCAGGCAGATTGCAAACAAAAAACCGGCGATGCCTGGAATGTGTACATCCGCCTTCTGACGGATTTGCGGTTGCAAGCTTTGAATTCTCGAAACAGTTGTCGGGGACATGGCATTCTCCTTTATTGGGTATCAAGTTCAGGGTCCGAAAGGTGACCGGTTTCTCGCCAGCGCGTCACCTGTTCTTTCAGAATTTCAGTCAACTCTTCGGGCGAGGCTTTCAGACGTTCGGCATCGGTCAGAAAGCGATGAGCCAGCGCCTCAAGAGCCTTCCGCCGGATGCTCTCCGTTACCTCAGGTGGCGGCATTTCCATGATGTAAGTGCCGCGTCCTTGCTGGGTGGAGATGACGCCGGACTCGTCCAGGATGCGGTAGGCACGCGCAATAGTGTTGAAGTTGACCCGCAACTCCAGGGCCAACGTGCGGACGGTGGGGAGCTGGTCGCCAGGCCTGATCCTGCCGCTGGCGATCAGCTCTTTGATGCGTTCCACGATCTGCATGTAGATCGGGATGCCAGAGCGGAAATCTATCTCGAGGTTCATAACCAAAATTGTATCATTGTATCATTGTACTAATTGTATACCATTTTTTGGCTTTGTCAAGCCCATTTTACGCCTCTGTTGGGGCTAAACCCCACTCAAAGACCTGAAAAAGCCTTCCGCTATGGCAAATTCTTCTCTCACCCGCCGCGCAGGACAGAAAGTTATTTTCAACAGAAACGCGTACAGCGGCTGTTTTGGCAGCTCGCCGACGACCATTTGCGGCGGCCTTCGAACCAGTGGTAGAATCATCGTAGAAGTTTAGATTCAGGAGATGAACTATGGAACAAGAAATCGGTACTTTTACCGTCAAAAAAGGGCTGGCGCAGATGCTCAAAGGCGGCGTCATCATGGACGTGGTCACGCCGGAACACGCCAAAATTGCGGAGGACGCCGGTGCGTGCGCGGTGATGGCGCTGGAACGCGTCCCGGCCGACATCCGCGCCCAGGGCGGCGTCGCCCGCATGTCGGACCCGGACCTGATCCTAAAGATCATGGACACGGTCTCCATCCCGGTTATGGCCAAGTGCCGCATCGGGCACTTCGTCGAGGCGCAGATTTTGGAAGCCATTGGCGTGGACTACATTGACGAGTCCGAGGTGCTGACCCCCGCCGACGAAGCCCACCACATCAACAAGCATGAGTTCAAGATCCCATTCGTGTGCGGCTGCCGCAATCTGGGCGAGGCGTTACGGCGAATCGGCGAGGGCGCGGCCATGATCCGCACCAAAGGCGAGGCTGGGACGGGCGACGTGGTCGAGGCCGTGCGTCATGCCCGCGCTGTGCTGGGCGAGATCCGCCGCCTGACAACCATGGCTGAAGAAGAGCTGATGGCCTATTCCAAGGAGATCGGCGCGCCGTACGAACTGGTCAAGGAGACCAAAGAGCTGGGCCGTATGCCGGTGGTCAACTTCGCCGCTGGAGGCATCGCCACCCCCGCCGACGCGGCCATGATGATGCAGCTCGGCGTGGACGGCGTCTTCGTCGGCTCGGGTATCTTCAAGTCCGGCAACCCGGCCAAGCGCGCCGCGGCCATCGTCAAAGCGACCACCCACTTCCGCGACGCCGGCATCCTGGCCGAAGTCAGCAAGAACCTCGGCGAGCCGATGGTAGGACGGAACGTGTCCACCATGCCGGAGAGCGAGAGGATTGCAGGAAGAGGCTGGTAAGAGCCAGTGTTCAGTAATCAGTCATCAGTGAACAGTCACTGATAACGAAAACCGATCACTGATCACTCGCGACCATCACAACTATGAAGATTGGAGTATTAGCCCTCCAGGGCGATTTCGCCGAACACGTCGCCATCCTCAAGCGCCTGGGCGTCGAGACCTTCGAGGTGCGCCTGCCCATCCATCTTGAGCACCTGGATGGCCTCATCATCCCTGGCGGCGAATCGACCACCATTGGCAAGCTTTCGGTAGATTTTGGCTTGCTGGAACCACTGCGCAAATTTGGCAAAAAGCACGCTATCTGGGGCACCTGTGCCGGGGCAATCTTCCTCTCGAAGGACGCCCGCCGCAGCCAGCCGCTGCTCAACCTGATGGACATCACCGTCCAGCGTAACGCCTTTGGCCGCCAAGTAGATTCCTTCGAGGCCGACCTGGACATCGAACCACTCAAACAAGCTACCAAAACGACCACGCCCTATCACGCCATCTTCATCCGCGCCCCGATCATCGAGTCGATGCAGGGCAAGGCAAAGACGCTTTGCGCCTTGCCGGATGGCCGTATCGTGGCCGCGCAGCAAGGCAAGCTGCTGGCTACCTCGTTTCACCCCGAATTGACGCAGGATGCGCGCTTCCACGAATACTTCCTCGCATTGGCACGTTAGCACGTTGACAAGTTTGCACGTTAGCAAGTTCCAATGTGTGAACCTGTAAACTTGAAAACACCGAAACGCCTATGGCTGTCCGTTCTCTCGACCTCCTCGACCTGCCCTCATTGCCACGCTACCGCCGCGACGTTCTCTCGCTCGATAGTGCCCGGACGTTGACGCGCGGCAATCCGCTTGGGGCGGCCGCGTTGCTGGCGTACCTGGACCCTCGCCGCCATATCTACACGGCCGTCTGCAGTGGGGATGGCCTATCTTTAATGGGACAGGTTGTCCAAGGCAAAGATGAGAACTTCGCACGCCTGACCTTTCTAGCTCCCAATGAATTGCTCGGCGCGGGTGAAATCCCCCTTCTCGACCATCTCGCCAGGCAGGCTGGAGGCTGGGGAGCGCCGCACTTGCTGGCCGAAGTGGACGAGCGGTCGAGGGCTTTCAAGTCCCTCCGCCAAGCAGGATTTGCCATGTATGCCTGGCAGCGCGTCTGGGAGCTGATCATCTCGACGCCTCCCGCAGCTGGAGACTGGCGCGCAGCTGCCCCGCGCGACCTGGTCGCTGTCCAGGGCCTCCACAGCCAGATCGTCCCGGCGCTGCTCCAACCAGTGGAGAACCTGCCCAGGCAGTTAGATGGTTTGATCTGCCATACGAACAATGAAACGCAAGCCTACGTTGGCCTGACATATGGCCCAGCTGGCATCTGGGTGCAGCCGCTGATCCACCCGGACGCCGAGGCGGTCCCCGAACGTATCTCGGCGCTTTTGCACGAGCTTCCCGACCGGCGCGAGCGTCCTGTGTACGTGTGCGTGCGCTCGTATCAGGCCTGGCTGGAGGGAGTACTGGAAGACCTGGGCGCGCAGGCAGGGCCGAGACAGGCCGTGATGGTCAAGCGGCTGGCGAAACCGCAGAAGGTCGAGGAAAAAATTCCTGCTATGGAAAAAGTCCTCAAGCCTGCCGCGCCGGTTGCAAGCACAACGGAAATGGTATATAGTGGTAGCCCAAAGAGCTACCATCCTGGTAAAGAGAGGAAATGAAAGGTAACGCCATTCAGAAAGTTGTTCGCAAGATCGCCGTGCGCGACCAGAAGAGCGATTTTGCTTACTGGCAGAGTCAGCCGCCCGCCACCCGCCTCGCCGCGCTGGAGGAAACCCGCCGGGAATACCATCGCTGGAGATACGGTGCTGAACCAAGATTTCAGAGAGTTTTTACAGTCACTAAACGATAACGGCGTCCGCTATCTGGTCATCGGCGGCTACGCGGTTGCCTTTCACGGCCACCCGCGTTACACCAAAGACATGGATGTCTGGATTGCAATGGATGCCGAAAACGCGGCGAACATGGTCAGGGCACTGGAGCAATTTGGTTTTGCATCGCTGGGTCTCAAGGAAGAAGATTTTCTCGTCGCTGGTCAAATCATCCAATTGGGCTACCCCCCCAATCGAATTGACGTGTTCGTCACCGTCGCAGGCGTGGACTTCGAATCCTGCTATGCCGCCCGCGTCCAGGAAAAGGTCGAAGGTGTTCTGGTCAACTTCATTGACCTGGAAAGCCTGAAACGCAATAAAATGGCCGTCGGTAGACACCAAGATTTGGCGGATGTGGAAAATTTGACGGAATAGAACGCCGGTAAGCCGCCGCGCTGGCGGCAGGAAATACCAATGACCCAACTCAAAATCACCGACGACCTCGACGCCCTGCTCAACGTTCTTCCTGAAAACATCGTCGCGGCCGTTTATAAATCCAACAATTACGACGATCTGCTCGAAATCATCCTCGACCTGGGCCGTGTGCCGACCGCGCGCTTCGTTGACCGCGAGGTTGTGCTGCGCGACAAGGAAGTGAACCGTGCCGAGATTGACTACGTAGATGAACGCACTGGCGAGTTCGACGCTGACAACCGCGCCGGACTCGAACGCACGCTGCATCGCATCTCCGCCATTCGCAACCGGCGCGGGCACATCGTCGGTCTGACGCTGCGCGTCGGGCGCGCCGTTTACGGCACGATTGACATCATTCAAGACATCATCGAATCGGGCAAGTCGCTGCTCATCCTCGGCCGTCCCGGCGTGGGCAAGACCACCCTGCTGCGCGAGGCCGCCCGCATCCTCGCCGAGTCCAAGCGCGTCATCGTGGTGGACACCTCTAACGAGATCGGCGGCGACGGCGACGTGCCGCATCCCGCCGTAGGCAAGGCGCGCCGGATGCAGGTGCGCGAACCCATGCTCCAGCACGAGGTGATGATCGAGGCGGTCGAGAACCATAATCCCGAAGTCATCGTCATAGACGAGATCGGCCGCGAGTTGGAGGCCGCCGCCGCCCGAACCATCGCCGAGCGCGGCGTGCAACTCATCGGCACCGCCCACGGCAACACCCTCGACAACCTGCTGCTCAACCCGACCCTTTCCGACTTGGTCGGCGGCATCGAAGCGGTGACTCTCTCGGACGAGGAGGCCCGCCGCCGCGGCACGCAGAAGACCGTCCTTGAACGGCGCTCTCCTCCCACTTTCGACGTGCTGGTCGAGATCCAGCAGCGCGACCGTCTGGCCGTCCACATGAACATCGCCGAGTCGGTGGACGCCTTGCTGCGCGGTTATCCCCTCCCGCCGGAAATTCGCTCACGCGAAGCTGATGGTCAGATTCGGATCGAGAAAGCCGCGCCCGGCGCGAGATCCAAGCCTGATTCGGAATTCCGCATCGAGAATGGAGAGCGGCCGCGCCGAACCCTTCGGCAGGGCTTCGACAGGCTCAGCCCGGCGGCTCAGGGCGACGCCGCAGCCACGTCCGCCGTTTCGGAGCCTGTGTCCATCCCCTATCCCACCTCGGCACGCACGCCCCTGCAGCCGGTGCGCGTCTACCCTTACGGTGTGGCCCGTAACCGGCTGATGCAAGCTGCCAAGCGGCTGGGCGTGCCGGCGGTGGTGGCGAGGGACGTGGGCGAGGCGAATGTGCTGGTCACACTGCGCTCGTACTACCGCGACCGTCAGCAGACGGTGATGGACGCCGAGCATCGCGGCATGCCGATCTACGTGCTGAGAGCGAACACGGTCAGCCAGATCGAGCAATTCCTGAGCGACCTGTTCAACCTTTCGGAAGTGCAGCCCCTGCCAGGCGAGCTGGAGAGCGTGTCGCAGCAGACCCAGGCTGCCATCGCCGCGGTGCTGAACGGCGAGCGTTGGGTGGACCTGCCGCCCGGCCCGGCTGCCGTGCGTCGCATCCAGCACGAGCTGGCACGCCAGGCGGAATTGGTGAGTCATTCGTATGGGAAAGAGCCAAGAAGGCACGTGAGAATCTTTAGAGAGTAGAGAAGAGAGAGTCGAGATTAGTCATTTCTGGCTGTCTCGACTCCCCAATCCAGAATCCCTACTCTCCACTCTCTACTTTCTACTCTCGACTATGTTTATCACCCTCGAAGGCCCCGAAGGCTCCGGCAAGACAAGTCACATCCCCCCTCTCGTGGAATTCCTGCGCGAGAAGGGTTATACCATTTTCCCCACCCGCGAGCCGGGCGGCACGTCCATCGGCGAGCAAATCCGCGAAGTGTTGCACAGCCTGAAGAATACCGAGATGCACCCGCGTACCGAGACGCTGCTCTATCAGGCGGCGCGGGCGCAGATCGTGGAGCAGGTCCTCCGCCCGCGGCTGGCGCTGGGCGAGATTGTGCTCTCCGACCGGTACGCGGATTCCACACTGGCCGATTAACACCCAGCGGATAGGAGGCAATATGCAATCCGTTTTCGAGTTCATTAAGGCCAATATAGGATATGTCATTCCTGCTTTGTTGGTCATTTATGTCCTAATCACAACAACAGTTCAAGCCTGGGATGGGTTAAAGAGTTTTTCTCGCTTCCACCGCATTCGGAGAGTTGATAAACATGGTGCGGTAGATGGTTTTTTCAGGAGGTTGATGGATACGCCCCCTGATTTGGTATCAGAGGTATTGTCTAGAATTCTATTGCCTACTAACGAGGATTTATATCTTGAACAATTGGTTCGGGAACATACACAAATACTGCCAAGGCCAACATTAGTAGGTATCCATGACACGCCCAAAGGTAAAGTAGAGACGCGCTTTTATGTGGATGTACTTTCTGCGTGTTGTGATGCGCGGACTCGCCGAAAACTAGCACAAATGATAGCCATACGGGTTGTAAACACTATGCAACAAGAAAAACAATCATATGATGCCATTGCTGTTTCAGCTCGTGGCAATGTCCTTTTAGCCGCCGAAGTAGGAGATCTTCTTGATAAACCGATAGTTTTAATTGGCGATCTTGCAGGAGTTACCTTTCCAGAGCGTATTCAAGCCATGCCTAAAAAGCCGCAAAAGTATATTATCGTTGACGGGTTATCGGCGAGTGGAGAGGAAATAATCTATGTGTCAAACTTGATAAAAAGCATCGGTGGAGAAACTCGCTTTGTCTTCACCGTCATAGATCGATGCTTTTTTGCAAAAGACCGCGCTAAAAATGAAAGTCCTTTCCCTTACCCCATTGAATTAAAATATATAGCAGAGTATGGTGATAGAAAGTGTTCTCAATTGCTCATAGAAACAAATCATAAAAGCAGAAAGCGATAGCTGGTGTTTATGATTACCTGGAGGTTAATGTGCCCGCAGTGCTGATTACCTTTGAAGGAGGGGACGGCTCTGGTAAATCTACCCAGGCAAAGCTCCTAAATGCCTTCCTCCGCGAGAAGGGCTATAATGTTTTCTTCACTCACGAGCCCGGTGGGACAGCATATGGAGAAAA